>OCPP01001222.1_pt1 | contig 14610 bp, 10 predicted proteins | sample 1538211 | NCBI WGS metagenome assembly OCPP01 (sample SAMEA2580193, study PRJEB22360) | human gut metagenome | biome: human gut; feature: human-associated habitat; material: faeces | place: Denmark | collected 2008/2010
CAGGACGACGGCGGGCAACCCCGTCCGATCTTGCAAGTAGCGTTTGTAGAGTCGCCCTGCCGTACCGCCGTTACAGACAACGACCTCGATCGGCGCGGCATCGGTAATGCGCTCGATATGTGCCGGCACAACGTTGCGAATGCTCGCGTCGCTCGAGCCCTTAATGTCGCAGCCCTCGATTGCATCCCACAGGGCCACGCCGCCGTTCAGCAGCATGGCCCGCTTGGCGGCAATGGAGGCATCGAGCGTCGCGGGCTCACCGCTTGCCAAAGGATCGCCCTCGTTGGGCGGCACAGGCACACCGAGGCACGCAGCCATCACACGCCAAAAGCGATTCTGAGGGTTGCCGTAATAAAAGGCATTTGCACGCGAGAGCACCGAGGGAAACGACCCCAGCACCAAAACGCGCGAGCGCTGGTCGAACACAGGCTCAAACCCATGCTCAATATGTTGATAGTCCTCGTCAGACACGGCCATGGGTTAGGCTCTCAACAGATAGCGCACCTCGTAGGGTGCAAGCTCAAGGGTACCCGTCAGCTCGACCGTGGGCGCATCGTCGGCAAGCAGGTCGACAAAGGACCCGTTGAGCTCGCCGGCGCCAAAGGTGTAAGGCTCGCCCACGGCGTTCACCGCCACGAGCACCGTCGCGTCATCACAGGCGCGCTCGAACAGCAGCTGCTTGTTCTGGATCACCACGTTGCGATAGGCACCGTAGTTGAGAGCACAGGCCGCAGCGTCATCGGCCGAGCGAAGGTGCGCAAGCTGCGTGATGAACGCCGTCAGCTCGTTGGGCGCAGGCTCATCGAGCGCAGGTCGCAGCGCCCAGTCGCCATCGGGGCCACCCTTTTCGCCGGCAATTCCCCACTCGCTGCCATAGTAGACGCACGGGATGCCCGGCATGCCAAAGAGCATGCCGTAGGCGGGACGCAGACACGACTTGTCGGTAAGGATACTTGCCAGGCGCGGCACATCGTGGTTGTCGACAAACGACAGCAGATGTTTGCCGCGGTAGATGCACCACGGATCGCCGCCAAACTGGCGGGGCGAGGAGGGGGGCAACCCCGTCGCTGGGCGCCAAACTGGCGGTGCAGCGAGTGGGCAATCTCGAACATGTTGACCGAGTTAAAGCTGGAGTACAGGCCCTTGTAGCACTCGTAGTTGGTGCAGGAGCCAAGCATCTCGTCGTTGACGATCTGGTTGTAGTCGCCGTGGAGCGTCTCACCAATCAGCACAAAGTCGGGCTTGAGCTCACGGGTAAAAGTATGCAGGTGGCGCATAAAATCGCGATCGAGCATATAGGCGACGTCCAAGCGCAGGCCGTCGATGCCAAAGACCTCGGCCCAGCGACGCACGGACTCAAGCAGGTAATCGACCACGGCGGGATTTTGCAGGTTGAGCTTCACAAGCTCAAAATGGCCCTCCCAGCCCTCGTACCAAAAGCCGTCGCCATAGCAGGAATCGCCGTCAAAACTGATGTGGAACCAGTCCTTGTAAGGCGAGCCCCACTTGCGTTCCTGCACGTCGCGGAAGGCCCAGAAACCGCGGCCCACATGGTTAAAGACGGCATCGAGCACCACGCGAATGCCATGGGCGTGCAGCGTCTCGCATACAGCGGCAAAATCGGCATCCCCGCCCAGGCGGCGGTCGATATGGCGCAGGCTGCGCGTATCGTAGCCGTGGCTATCAGACTCGAGCGGCGGGTTGATCAGCACAGCGCCAATACCGAGTTTTTGCAGGTAGTCGGCCCATTGGGCGATCTTCATGATGGGCGCATCGGGGTTGGGCGCAGCGTTGGCAGCCTGGGCGAGCTCATCCTCGGCAACGGGCGCGGCGTTTTCGCGCGGAGCTCCACAAAAGCCCAGCGGATAGATCTGGTAGAACGTCGTCTCGTATGCCCACATAGCAGCCTCCCGGCAATCTTTCACGCAACGCCATCCATTGTATGCCCGCCGAGCATCCCCTCCCCCAAAATGAGTTGCGGTGAAATAGGGACTGTTGAGACCAATAAACCGGGCAAACAGTCTCTATTCCACCGCAACTGATGAGGGAACGTGATTAGGCGACGGGCTTTGCGCGGCGTATGGCCGGGAACAGCACCGTAATGGCGAGGATGACGCCCACGACGGTAATCGCCCCGCCCGCGAAGCCAATCCAGGAGATACCGGGACCCGAAACCACGGCGCCGCCGATCGCGGTGCCCGTGCCGATGCCGAGGTTAAACAGGCCCGAGAAGATCGACATGGCGACGGCCGACGAATCCGCCGGCGTGTACTTGATGAGCTCGGCCTGAAACGCCACGTTAAAGGCCGTGGAGCAGCAGCCCCATAGCGCGCAAACAGCGAGAACGGCGACGAGCGACGGTGCAACCGGGCCCATGAGCAGCAGAGCCACAGGCACGCCGGAGAGTGTGATAGCCAAGAACGGAAAGCGATGGCCATCGAACAGTCGGCCGAACAGCCAACTTCCGAGCAGACCGGAGCAGCCAAACGCCGTCAGCGTCATGGTGATGGCGCTTGCGTCGACATGGGCGACCTGCGCCAGGAAGGGCTCGATATAGCTGTAACCCGCGTAGTAGCCGGTCGCCATAAAGACCGTGACCGCGTAGAGCGCGATGAGGAACGGGTTCTTGAGCAGCTCGGGCAGCTGTTTGACGGTAAAGCGCTCGCCCGCCGGCATGACCGGGAACACCGCTGCCTGGTACACCACCGCGACGGCAGAAAAAGCTCCGACCACGGCAAACGTCATACGCCAGCCCACGGCCAGGCCGATGGCGCGACCGAGGGGCAGGCCGAAGATCTGCGCGATGGACGAGCCCGTGGCGATCATGCTGATGGCGAGCGCCCCATGACGCGTATCGACCAGGCGCGAGGCTATGATCGAAGCGACCGACCAGAACACGGCGTGCGAGCAGGCGACCACCAGGCGCGCGCAGACCAAAATAGGATAGGTCGGCGCCACGGCCGACAGAAACTGCCCGAGTGAGAACACGGCGAGCACGCCCAGCAGCATCCGCTTGAACTCGAAGCGCGAGGCAAACACCATAAGCGGCAACGACAGCAACATGACGCCCCAGGCGTAGACCGAGATCATGATGCCTGCCTGGGCCTCGGCGAGCGAGAACGACGCGGCGATATCGGTCAGAAGGCCGATGGGCATGAACTCCGACGTGTTGAACACGAATGCGCAGCAGGCGAGCCCGATAAGCGGGAGCCACTGCCCGAGCGTGATACCACCTTGCTTTGTTTGAGCCATATAGGAAAACCTCTCCGATCATCTAGAGCGGTGGGCGATTATAGCAATGAGAAGTCTATAAAATGAGCAACAAAAGAATTCTTGGAAAACGATCGTTAACAGATGGCGCGCCAATTCTGCTTAGAAAGCAAGGTACGCAGAAACTCAATGTCGAAAACGCGGCTTCATCTTCGGGCTATCGCGCCTGCTCGGATACGCACAAGGACACCCCCATGAGCACGTCAATTTCGAGCCAACTCGCAACCGCACAATGAACTAGCAAAAGCAGCATATAAGCAAACGCCCCATAATAAAGTCCCTCATGTACAAGCGCCGTCACTGAAAGTGCCGACGGCAGCGCCGCACTCGAAACTACCCATCCAACAAGAACCTGGATAGCGCAACTTGCAACCAGGTTCCATGCCACCAGCAGCGTTGCGGGACGCGCGATTTCCCTGCAGGAGGAACGAAACACCGTGACCGAATGCATGATGTAGCGTGGTGCAAACCGAATGCCTCGTAGTCCCCTCTGCTCCACGTCCGCATCTTCAATTAACACGAATACGAACGACGCGGAAAGAAGCGTCACGATTACTGCCACCACAAGCGAGCACAACACCCCGAGCTGGCTACTCGCAAGCGAGGCAAAGACTACAATTGCCGATAAAATCAAGTGAACCAAATAAATTAGCAGCGCCCCAGAAATCTGGAGGGGAACCGTCGAGGCCAAGAGATAAACCGGAGGGGTTCGAGCAGGTTGCACCGTCTCTTTGGACCGGTCGACGGCAAATAATGAAAAAGCCACATTCGATAGAAGCAGGTTTAAAAAGGCCGCGACCACAGTGCAAATAAGCGTAATGGACGGATTGATATAGGCGAGCTCAGTTGCAACGTTTGATACACCAATTTGAAGCGCGCTCATAACAAACAAGGGGATATATAACGCCATCGTACAGCCACTCCGGCATCCCTTCGCCCGATCGCCCGATTCCAGAAAGACATTGAAGTTCTCTCGCAAGTTCACTCTATACCCGTTTTCTTACTAGGCAGGGCGAACGGGCGCCAATATAAACGCCGGTCCGCCCATCCATAATTTCTAGTTTTAACGTCCAGACTAGTCTGTCCAGCCGTCGATGTAGTCGCGGTTAAGCTCAAAGTACTGCGCGGCGATATCTTTCGCCAAGGAGTACGAATTAACGAGCGGGTGCATCGCGAGGCTCTCGACAATGTCGCGCTTCGATCGGTTAACGATGCCACGCGCCACGGTGCGCTCGTAGTACTTGACGCGACGAATCAATTCGAGGTTTCCCGCGGGCACAGAATCGGCTTCGACGCGATGCGGTACGCAGCCATCGGTGGAGATATCGCACGTTGACTCAATGACATCTGTATCGAGAAGGCCGGGGATGGCGCCATTGTTGGGGGTGCACAGGATCATCTGCTGCGTCTTGCCAGAGCGAGCAATATCCATGAAACGGAGCGCGACACCCGCGTATCCACCAGCATCTTTGCCGTACACGTCAAACGTCCACGGCTTGTCGCGATGAATACCCGTCTCGGCCGCCATGTAGTTGTTTTCGCGCATTCCGTACCACTTCTCAAAGCACGCGAGGCCTTTTTCGAAGTCGTTCTCAATATCGATAGATGCAAGCTCGCTCGTCATTTCTCGATTAATTTCTTCGATGAGTTCACCGCGCGTCTGGGGCGAAGAGAGAACGTTGGCAACGGCGCGCTCGCGATAGTAGAAATAGTATAGGTACTCATTTGGCACGCATCCGCGATTTAGGACGAGGTCCTTCTCGAAGAACCTAAGATCTGTATGAGCATATGCCCCGTCGTCGTGGATCAAGTCGGGCATGATGTCCTCGCCGTCAACCGTCACATTGCGGAAGAACGAGAGGTGGTTGAGTCCATAGCACTCGCCCTGAACCGATGCGGGATCAACGCCTTTATACTCGGCAAACTGATGCAACATGCCCGAGGGGGCATCGCAAATGCCATAAGTAAAATCATAGCCCATATCGCGTAGGGCCTGAGATACGACGCCAGCGGGATTAGTAAAGTTAAACACCTTGACGCCCGGCTTTGCGTACTTCTTGATTAACTCGCAATACGAAGCAAGCGCAGGGACGGAGCGCATGGCAAAAGACACGCCGGCTGCGCCAGTCGTCTCTTGGCCAAGAACCCCATGTGAAAGAGCAATGCGCTCATCGCGAACGCGCATATGGTCCCCACCGACGCGAATCGTCGTGATCACGTAATCGGCGTCCTTAACGGCCTCGACCGCATCGCCCGTCAGTGAAAAATTAAGCGTGGGGCAAAGCATGCCCGAGACATGGGCGGCAAGGCCACCGTAGATGCGCAGCTTCTCGGGATCATTGTCCATAAACACAAGCTCGTCGATTCCAAGCGATGACGCCTGCTGGGCTATGCTCTTTGCCAAAAACATGGAGCGGACGCCACCGCCCCCTATGACCGTAAGTTTCATATCGAAACCCCCAATTAGCACATTCAATATTGCATGGTTCGCCTGTGTATGGATATTGTATCCAGCATGGAGGGCCGCTTCCCGCCCCGGCTGCAAGGCGGGAAAGGAATTCCCCAAGGAGTTATTATTTACGCAACGGAAGCGGCCACACACGTCCGGCGGGAAGGAAGCACCAATGGTTGATAAAAAGCAGATTTCCAAGCTCTACTCAGCCGCAAAGCTATCCGAAACCGAGCAAAGCGTACTCGAATACCTACTCAACAATATCGACACCCTCGATGATATTGGCATAAAACCCGTCGCCATGGCATGCTTTACCAGCATGACGACAGTCATCAGGCTTTCGAAAAAGCTCGGCTACCGTGGCTACCGCGAAATGATGTACGACCTCAAGCACCTTCAGCATGTCTCCCGCGAAATGAATCAATCACTCAAAGACAGTAGCGTCCACTTCGTATGCCACACCGGAGATGTAGACGTATTCATCGCCGCCCTGCATCGCAACAGAATGATCGGAGTAAACGGAGAGGGCTTCTCACGCATCGTTGCGCAGTACATGGCGACCAAGCTCGTTGGACTTGGCTTTTTGGCCGTCATACAGGACTTCCTAGAAACCGATCAGTTTGTCGAATCCAACCGAAATACGCTCAGTTGCATGATGCTCATATCCAAATCGGGTCAGACAGAAGCCATCCTGGAAACCGCAAGGGCATGCCACGACGCGGGCATTACGACCCTCGCGTTTACCGGCAACGAAGACAGCGAGCTCGCCAAGACGGCAGACGCGATCTTTACGATACATGACGATCACCCAATGGATCTTAAGAACGTTAAGCCTAACTGCTTTACCGGAAGTTGTATTCTCGCATTCGAAGAACTATTGAGTATCTGCCTTGACAATCTAAAACAAGAAGGCTTGGCCCCCTAAATCATGCGATAGGAAGCCAAGCCCTGGAATTGCGCTATGCAATTGAAAGCCACTTGCGCGTTTTACTCGTCACCGAGAACTTCGTGCACCTCAGAAGCGACTTCGCCGACACGAGGACCGTAAATGACCTGGATTGCCTTGTCGCTCAGGCGGATAACGCCCATAGCTTCAAGATTCTTGGTGAACACCTCGTCGTCTGCAACCTTAGAACCATCCTTGACAATCACGCGAAGACGTGAGATGCAGTTGTCAAGATCATCAATGTTGTCGGCTCCACCAAGCGCTTCGACAATGCCAACAGCAAGCGCGCTGTCCTTGGTCGCACGGCCCTGGACTGCCTTCTCGGGAGTGCTACCAGACTCGCCCTTTGCCTCAGCGGCCTTTGCCTCGAACTCAGCTCTGCTGTTGATCAACTCAATATCGTCACCATCATCTCGACCGGGCGTCTTGATATCGAACTTAGTAATAAAGAACCGGAAGAGGAAGAAAGCTGCCAGGAAAAAGGCGGGGAGCAGAATAAGGTACGGAAGCAGGTTAAGCTTCTCGGGGCGGAATAAGAATGGGATCAGGTCCTTGATATTTCCCTGGTACACCGAAACGCCCATTGCCTCCGAGAGAACTTCACCCAGTCCGGAAAGCGGAGCGTAAACGCCAAAGTAGAGCCAGGGAGCGGCAAACAGGAACGTAAAGAGAATAGGCTCCGTAACGCCAAAGAAAACAGTCGAAATCACTGTGGGGATTAAAAGGCCAGCAACCTTCTTGCGGTTCTGGGGCTTGGCACAAGACCACATAGCAAGGGCGATGCCCGGGAACAACGCGTAATCGTTAATGCCATAGCCAGCCATGAAGGCCCTAACCAAGAGCTTGTCGCTGCTGGGAGAAGCGAGCTGTGCAAGCTGAATAGCGCTATTGCCCACCACGCGCGTTCCATCGACGACCATGGAGCCACCAAGCTCAGTCCAATACATGGGCGTCTCGAGCAGCGGATGCAAGCCAAACGGCACAAGGCTCTCGAGCACCCAGCGATAGACAAACGTACCGACCAGACCGGAGCCTTTCACGAACGTCGCAATACCCGAAAAGCATCCACCGATGACGGGCCAGACGAAGTACATGATGCCGCCCAGGACGCCACCGGCAACCAACGATACAATGGGGACCGTTCGACTGCCCGCAAAAAACGCCAGCGCCGTTGGAAGCTTGGTCTTGTAAAAACGGCCGGTGATCCAAGCGACCAGGCAGCCCACGATAATGCCGCCAAAGACACCAGAGCTGTAGCCAAAAAAGCCGAGCGAGGTAGTGTAGAGTGCGGACTGCTCACTCGCCTGAATGGACGTAAGGCCGACCTTCTGAAGAGCTTCCACCGTTGTATTGTCGGCAGCCAAGCCAGCTGCTCCAAGTAGAATCTCAACCGTCTTGAGCATGGTGAGATAGCAGACAAGGGCAGAAAAGGCAGCCCAGCCCTTCTCTTTGCGAGACAAGGAGAAGGCGCAGCCGACGGCAAACAAAACACCGAGGTTTCCAATGATTACCTCGCCGAGACCCTTAAATACCGAGAAGAACGTAAAGAGCGGCGAAGCGGCATACCAGTCCCAATTAACGCCAAGGGACACAAGGGTCAGTTCGGTCGTAAAAACGCTACCGATACCCAAAAAGAGACCGGAAATGGCAATGAGCGTAATCGGAACGAGCATTGCCTTTCCGAACGATTGGAATTTTTCTTTCATCAATTCCCTCCTCAATGAGCCTCTATAAACGACTATTGCAGCCCACGTCCCCACACAGGCGAAACGGAAGACATGTTCGGCAATAGACACAAAGTGATTGTAGAAAGGGGCACACAAAATGCGCATCGGCATCGCGTAATGCGGTTAAATCGACCGACGATTGCAAGTATTTACGAATCCGTAAACGGCAGCAAATAGGCAGCGAACGGCAATCTGCAGCGTAGGACAGTCCCCGCAGTTCAACAATTGTCGGTATTTCGACTCATATTTATTGAATTGTTGCTCGCCCAAAAGTGCGGAGCATCAACGCGCCCCTAAGCCAACCCCAGCAATATGCCCGCCGAATGCACGACAAACGCCACGATCCAGGCGACCGTCACCTGAAACGCGAACACGGCAACGGCATAGCGCGCGCCCAGCTCGCTCTTGACGGCGCCGATGGACGCCACGCAGGGCGGGTACAGCAGCGTAAAGACCAGGAACACGTAAGCGGTAAACGGCGAAAACATGGTTGACAGCACCGCGGGCGACGTTGCGCCCAAAAGCACCGTGAGGGTCGAAATGACGCTCTCCTTGGCGATAAGTCCGGTGACGAGCGCCGTCGAGGCGCGCCAGTCGCCGAAGCCGAGCGGCGCCAGCAGCGGAGCGATAATGCTGCCCAGACCGGCAAGCAGACTCTGCGACTGATCGGCGACCACATTAAAGCGGATGTCGAACGTCTGAAGGAACCAAATGACCACCGTAGCGGCAAAGATAATGGTGAAGGCCTTGGTGATGAAGTCCTTGGCCTTATCCCATGCCAGCATCACCGTCGTCTTAACGCTCGGCAGGCGGTAATTGGGGAGCTCCATGATAAACGGCACCGGGTCGCCCTTAAATGCCGTGCGGTTGAGCACCAGGGCGGCAATGCAGCCGACCACGATACCAATCAGATAGAGCGAGACCATGGCGGGAACTGTCGCCTGCGGGAAGAATGCTCCGCACAGCAGACCGTAGACCGGCAACTTGGCCGAACAGCTCATGAACGGCGTGAGCATGACCGTCATCTTGCGGTCGTGCTCGGATGGGAGCGTACGGGTCGACATGATAGCCGGCACGGTGCAGCCAAAACCGACGAGCATGGGCACAAAGCTGCGGCCCGACAGGCCAAAGCGACGCAATACCTTATCCATGACAAAGGCCACGCGCGCCATGTAGCCCGAGTCTTCCAGAATGGAGAGGAACAAGAAGAGCACGACGATGATCGGCAGGAAGGTCAGCACGCTGCCCACGCCCGTGAGAACACCGTCGACGGCCAGCGAGCGCACCACGTCGTTGGTGCCGAACGCCTTGAGACCCGCATCGGCCGAGGCGATGATGGCAGCGACGCCGTCCTCCATAAGTCCCTGCAACGCCGCGCCGATCACGCCAAACGTCAGCCAAAAGACGAGGCCCATGATCACCAGGAACGCCGGAATGGCTGTGTAACGACCTGTCAGGATGCGGTCAATCTTGACGGAGCGCACGTGCTCGCGGCTCTCGTGCGGCTTTACGACGCAGCGCCCGCACACGTCGCCGATAAAGCCGAAGCGCATGTCGGCCAGCGCAGATAGACGGTCGGTGCCGGCCTCGCCCTCCATCTGGGTAATGATGTGCTCGATGGCGTCAAGCTCGTTGCGATCCAGATGAAGTGCCTCGGTCACCAGCTCGTCGCCCTCAACCAGCTTGGTCGCCGCAAAACGCACGGGAATGTGCGCCGTCGCGGCATGGTCCTCGATCAGGTTGGCAATGCCGTGGATGCAGCGATGCAGTGCACCGCCGTCTGGACCATCGGGCGCACAGAAGTCCAGGCGACCGGGGCGCTCACGGAACCGCGCCACGTGCAAGGCATGATCCACCAGCTCGCCGATACCCTCGTTGCGGGCAGCGCTAATGGGGACAACGGGCACGCCCAACAGGCTCTCGAGCAGGTTGACGTCCACGGCGCCGCCGTTGGCCGTCACCTCGTCCATCATGTTGAGCGCGATGACCATGGGACGATCGAGCTCCATAAGCTGCAGCGTCAGGTACAGGTTACGCTCGATGTTGGTGGCGTCGATGATGTCGATGATGGCGTCGGGGTCTTCGTCCAAGATGAATTGGCGGCTGACGATTTCTTCGCCCGTGTACGGCGACAACGAGTAAATACCGGGCAAGTCGGTAACGCTCGCCTCGGGGTGGTTACGGATAGTGCCGTCCTTGCGGTCGACCGTCACGCCGGGAAAGTTACCGACATGCTGGTTGGAGCCCGTCAGCTGGTTGAATAACGTGGTCTTGCCGCAGTTTTGGTTGCCGGCGAGGGCAAAGTGCAGCGGCGCGCCCTCGGGCACGGCCGTCTTTGCCGCACGGGGCGAATACGTCCCCTCGCCCAGGGCCGGATGCTCCGTCGTGCCGATTGCGGCGTTAGCGCGCGGACCCGTATCGGTGTCGTGAATACCCACAAGCTCGATGCGAGCGGCATCGTCCTTGCGCAGTGTCAACTCGTAGCCACGCAGGCGGATCTCGAGCGGGTCGCCCATGGGGGCGTACTTCATCATGGTGACTTCGGTGCCCGGCGTTAGGCCCATGTCCAAAATATGCTGTCGGAGTGCCTGATCGTCCGATGCCACCGATGCGACAACGGCGTCCTTTCCAATCTCGAGTGTATCGAGCTTCACGCGCTCGTCCTTTCGTTAGACGCGGTTAACCGTTTACCGGGGCTAACCAACTCGTAACGACAAATGATAGCGCTCTGAACTATTTTATAAAGTCAAATACCGATGTTTACCTGCGCAAACTTTATGCGGTGCGCCCCGAAAGCTCTTTGCGCATACCGCTCAGCGAGATCGAAATGGAACCCGACCGCGCGGTAGCAGTGAGTCGATCACCCTCAACCGACCCCGTGCATGTAAAGGGCGCCTTGCCCATCAAGACGTGGGAGATAGTACCCGAGAGCTCAAAGAAATCGCACTCAGCGCGGGCACCCGAGAGAGCGATATGGAGACCCCTGACGTTTAGTACTGCCCTGAGCGCGCCGTTCACCCCATGTGAAAACGTCACCTCGCCGCGCTTGCTCCCCACCGGCGTCTGGGCCAAAACCACATACGTACCCTCAAGCATGGCTCCTCCTCTAAGCAGACTTTTTGAAACGGGCAAGTAGTCTACTTTTACATATGGCGCTCCAGGAAACGGAAGGCCAGGCGGATCCAAGGACGGACTGCCACCTGCTTGTCCTCGTTGTCGACCGCGGTGTTGGCGTTGCCGAGCGAAAGGCCGTGACCGCCCTGGTCAAAGACGTGCATCTCGCAAGCGACGCCCTCCTCGGCCATGCGCTGCGCAAACGGATAGACCTGTGCGATCGGCGCTGTCTTGTCGTCGGACACGCCCCACACAAAGGTCGGCGGCATCTGGCGCGAAACATGCGTGGTAGGGCAAATGTCGGTCAGGTGCTCATCGGTCGCCTCGCCGCCCGTCACCATCGACAGATAGTCGTTGAGCAAATCGCGCCCTGTCTTGCCACCCGTCTTGGGCACGCGCAGGTCGATGCGCGGGTCACGCGTCTGCATATCGCGCACATAGGCAAGGTCGAGCAACGGATAGCCCAGCACCACGGCGTCGGGACGAATGTCGTCCGGACGCGCCCCGGCAAGTGCCGCGAAGGGGCCGGTCTTCCACTGCGTTGCCAGCGAGGCGCAAATCATGCCGCCAGCAGAAAAGCCCACGACGCACACGCGCTTGGGATCGACATGCCACTCGTCGGCATTCGCACGCACCGTGGCGACCATCTTGGCAAGATCTGCCTGGGGGTGCGGAAAGCTCACGTCACCCGTAGAACTTGTGACATAGTTGAGCACAAAGGCCTGGTAACCGTGATCCAAAAACGCAAACGCCACGGGATCCTGCTCATGCGGAGCGATATGCGTAAACGCACCTCCGCCGCAGATAATCACGGCAGGGCGGCGGCCATTCGGTTTATCGGGCAGCGGTTCGGCACCCAAATACGTAAACGTCGCCGGATATTCCTCGGTCGGCTCCTCGCCCCACAGCGCATGGCTCTCGACAATCATATGTGCTCCCTTCGCGCAAATTATGCGCCCTTGTTTTTCGCCTTCAAGCGTACCCCACTTGAACCCGTGACGCAGAAACACGCCAGCAATAAGTTTCCCTTCAACTGATATATCACATAATCCCAGCTCAGAGGTATCGCTGAGCAGCGTAGAATAGGGGGTGTTGACCAAGCCGCGAAACAGATATGAAACGTTTCCGGCAAACCAAACGCGCGATATGCGCCTATTTAAGTTGGAGGCAACTATGGGTCTGCTCGATTCGCTTAAGTCCACCTTCACCTCGACCGGCGAGGCGTCCGTTCCGCCCGCAGCGAGCTTCGCCACCCGCGAAGGCGTCATCTATGCCCCCGTCAACGGCGTGCTCGTCAACCTGGACGAAGTTCCCGACGAGACGATCGCCTCGGGCATGCTTGGCCAGGGCTATGGCATCGAGCCCATTACCGGCACCATCTATGCGCCCGCCAACGGCCGCATCGGTGCCACCACCGTCACCAACCACTCCATCGGCATGATTACCGAGGACGGTCTGCGCGTGTTCATCCATGTCGGCCTGGGCACCGTGGAAATGAACGGCAAGGGTTTTGCCCGCTTTGTCGAGATGGGTGACACGGTCAAGGCAGGCCAGCCGCTCATCAGCTTCGATCGCGAGGCCATCAAGGCCGCCGGCCACGAGGACATCGTGACCGTCATCATCTCCGAGCTCGATCGTCTTAAGAGCATCGACCATGTCGGCGAGTCCGGAACGCTTATCGGCGGCAACCCGCTCGTCAAGCTGGGCGACCCGCTGCTGGTAGCCAAGACCAAGTAGCCAGGCCCCGCGCCACACAGCCAAAAGGCATCTCGTCAAGCGCCCGCGACCATTTGGCCGCGGGCGCTTTTCGTTTGAAAAACCATCCCGTCAATGCCTTATCTGTATAGCCCAAATGAGCCGAGCTGCTAGAATATCGAACTGTATGGATAACTATCATTCAACCGTTATGGGAGGATACGTGAACCGCACCAAAATCGCGCAGCTTTACGCCGATGCCGAGTCGCTTGGCGGCCAGACCGTCACCGTCGCCGGCTGGGTCAAGTCCGTCCGCGACATGAAGAACTTTGGCTTCGTTACGCTCAACGACGGCAGCTGCTTCCGCGATCTGCAAGTCGTCATGAACCGCGAGGCACTCGACAACTACGACGAGATCGCCCATCAAAACGTCTCGGCCGCACTCATTTGCACCGGCACCGTCAAGCTGACCCCCGATGCGCCCCAGCCTTTCGAGCTTTCTGCCACCTCCATCGAGGTCGAGGGCGTCAGCGCCCCGGATTACCCGCTGCAGAAAAAGCGCGCAACCGTCGAGTTCCTGCGTTCCCAGCAGCACCTGCGCCCGCGCACCAACCTGTTCCGCGCCGTGTTCCGCATCCGCTCTGTCGCGGCTGCCGCCATCCACCGCTTCTTCCAGGAGCAGGGCTTTGTCTACGTCAACACCCCTATCATCACCACGAGTGACTGCGAGGGCGCCGGCGAGATGTTCCGCGTGACCACGCTCGACCCCAAAAATCCGCCCCTCACCGAGTCCGGCGAGGTCGACTGGAGCCAGGACTTCTTTGGCAAGCACGCGAGCCTTACCGTGTCCGGCCAGCTCAATGCCGAGAACTTTGCCATGGCCTTTGGCGACGTGTACACCTTTGGCCCCACCTTCCGCGCCGAAAACTCCAACACCACGCGCCACGCCGCCGAGTTTTGGATGATCGAGCCCGAGATGGCCTTCGCCGACCTTAACGACTACATGGATAACGCCGAGGCCATGCTCAAGTACGTCCTTAAGGATGTTATGGCCACCTGCCCCGACGAGCTCAATATGCTCAACAAGTTTGTGGACAAGGGTCTGCTCGAGCGCTTGGACCATGTCGCCAACTCCGACTTCGCCCGCGTCACCTATACCGAGGCCGTCGAAATCCTGGAGCAGGCCGTCGCCGCCGGTCACAAGTTTGACTATCCCGTGAGCTGGGGCATCGACCTGCAAACCGAGCATGAGCGCTTCCTGACCGAGGAACACTTTAAGCGACCGACCTTCGTAACCGACTACCCGGCCGAGATCAAGGCGTTCTACATGCGCATGAACGAGGACGGCAAGACCGTCGCCGCCGCCGACTGCCTGGTTCCCGGTATCGGCGAGATTATCGGCGGCT
>OCPP01001237.1_pt1 | contig 14481 bp, 9 predicted proteins | sample 1538211 | NCBI WGS metagenome assembly OCPP01 (sample SAMEA2580193, study PRJEB22360) | human gut metagenome | biome: human gut; feature: human-associated habitat; material: faeces | place: Denmark | collected 2008/2010
AACTTTAAATAATATTAATTAGTAAAATGATAATTAATCAATCTATATAAGGAAAGGTGGGTGATAGATAGTGCTAAATGGTAGCACTATCACTATAGTATGAAAGATTATAATTATAAAAACCTTAGAAATGTAGGATTAATAGGACATGGGGCAACTGGAAAAACATCTTTAACAGAAGCATTATTATTTTATACAAATAATACAGATAGATTGGGAAAAGTTGATGATGGAACTACTGTAATGGATTATGAACAAGAAGAAAAGAAAAGAAAGATATCATTATCAACATCAGTAGCTTCATTTGAAGTAGATGACATTAAAGTTAATATAGTAGATATGCCAGGATATTTTGATTTTCAAGGTGAAGTAGCTGAAGGAATGAGGGCTGTGGATATTGCAACTATAGTAGTATGTGCAGCATCAGGTGTTCAAGTTGGTACAGAAAAAGCGTGGGATTATTGTGAAAATATCAAATTGCCTAGGGCATTTTTTATTAATAAAATGGATAGGGAAAATGCAAACTTTGATAAGGTATTAGAGCAGATGAAAGAGAAATTTGGTATGAGTGTAGTACCTATTCAATATCCAATAGGAAAAGAAAATAATTTTAATGGAATAGTTAATATAATTTCAAAATCAGCATTAATATATAATCCTAATACTTCACGAATGGAAAAGGCAGATATTCCTGAAGATTTAATAGATAAAATAGATGAGTGTAAACAAATGATTATGGAAGCTGTTGCAGAAACTGATGAAGAATTATTAGATAAATATTTAAACAATGGTGAATTAAATGATGAAGATATATACAATGGATTAATTAAAGGATGCGCTAATGGAGATATAGCACCAGTATTATGTGGTAGTGCAACAAAAATGATAGGAATAAAATCAATGATTGATAGTATAATTAAGAGCTTCCCATCACCAGAACATTCAATTCCTCAAAAGGCAGTAAATTTAAATAATAATAAAGAGGTTTTCATAAATATTAACGAAGAACAACCTTTTTCAGCTTTTGTATTTAAAACTATAGCAGATCCTTTTGTAGGGAAAATATCATTATTTAGAGTAATTACAGGAAAAATAAATGGAGAAATGATAGCATTAAATCCTAATAAAGATAAGCAAGAAAAGTTAAATCATTTATTTTTCTTAAAGGGAAAAAATCAAATTTCAACACAAGAAATAGTTTCTGGAGATATTGGTGCAGTATCTAAGTTGCAATATACCGCAACTGGAGATACATTATGTAGTGAAGAATTTAAAGTAATGTATGATAAAATTAATTTACCTAAGGCAGTAATGCCAATGGCAATATTACCAAAATCTAAAGGTGATGAAGAAAAAATATCATTATCATTGTCAAAGTTAATGGAAGAGGATCCTATATTTAAAGTTGAAAGAGATGTGGAAAATGCAGAAACTATAGTTTGGGGATTAGGAGAGACACATTTAGAAGTAATAGCTAGTAGAATTAAAAGTAAATTTGGCGCAGAAGTAATATTACAAGAGCCAAAAGTTCCTTATAGAGAAACTATAAAAGGCACTTCAGATGTACAAGGAAAGCATAAAAAGCAATCAGGTGGACATGGACAATATGGTGATGTAAAGATTAAGTTTGAACCAAGAAGAGATGGAGAATTAGATTTAGAATTTATTGATAAGGTAGTTGGAGGTGTAGTTCCTAGAAACTTTATACCAGCTGTAGAAAAAGGATTAAGAGAATGCATTACAAGTGGTGTTTTAGCTGGTTACCCTGTTGTGGGACTTAAAGCAACATTATATGATGGCTCTTATCATCCTGTAGATTCTTCAGAAATGGCATTTAAAATAGCAGCATCGATAGCCTATAAAAAGGGGTTAGAAGCAGCTAAACCTATATTATTAGAACCTATTATGAATGTTCAAATATTAGTTCCAGATAATTATATGGGAGATGTAATGGGCGATATTAATAAGCGTAGGGGTAGAGTAATTGGAATGGAACCAGAAGGAAAACTTCAAAGAATAAGTGCAGAAATTCCTATGGGTGAAATGTTTACTTATGCAACTGATTTAAGGTCAATGACACAAGCAAGAGGTAGTTATTTTAGTGAATTTTTAAGATATGAAGAAGTACCAGCTAGTGAAGTAAGCAAGATATTAGAAGAAAGTAAAAAATTAAAAGCAGAAGCATAGAAAATATTAATGAGTTATATTAATTTAAAATGGGAATATACATTAAAAGTAGCATTTAAAATATTTTTGATATAAAATCCATTTTATTTATATAGCTCATTTTTATATAAAAATTAAAGTTATAGAATAAAATTGCAAAAAATGCATAAAATAAGGACAATTAAGAAATTGATAAGATTGGAAAAATAATAGGAGGGTATAGCAATGCCAGACTATAAGATGGATATTAGAGGAAAGTTAGGGCTTGGGGAATATAGTGATATCTATGATTATATGGGGATAGTAGATAAAAATGATAATTTTACTATAACGTTAGATCAGTCAAATAGGCAACATGTAAATATTATTACCTCCATGTTAAAAGAAAGCAATTTTTATATATTAGAAGAAGGAATAAATAATTTAGGGGATTATTATATTAATGCTAATAAATATAAATAAAAATTTCTAAAGAAATTTACTTTAGAGGTTTTTATTAAAAAATATTAATGTAAATTTATAGGCAAATATATTATAATTATATTTATAAAAACTTGAGGTGAATTAAATGAAAAATCAAAATTCTATTGAGAATATTATAGGTGATATTTTGTGCAAAAATAATATAACTATATCAACAGCAGAATCGTGCACTGGTGGAATGGTTGCAGCAAAGTTAATATCTTATCCAGGAATATCAAGTGTTTTTTTAGAAGGAGCAGTTACATATTCTAATGAAGCAAAAATAAAAAGACTTGGAGTAAAAGAAGAAACATTAAGTAAATATGGTGCAGTTAGTGAGCAAACTGCTAAAGAAATGGCAGAAGGAATAGCAAGGGAAAGTTTATCTAATGCATCTATTGCAACCACGGGAATAGCTGGTCCAAGTGGAGGAACTATAGAAAAACCAATAGGATTAGTTTATATAGCTATATATTTAAATGGAAAAACAATAGTGAAAAAATGCAATTTCTCAGGGGATAGAAATGAAGTTAGAACTTTAGCTACTAATTATGCAATTAATATGATGATAAAAGAACTTAAGGATAATAATTATGAATAAAAAAATGTAACGAAAATAATCCCAATAATATTATTTAATACATTAAAGGGATTATTTTTGTATATAAATAAAATGGGGGAGAGGCGATTAACTATGAAGTTTTAAACTTCATTTATATTATTATCACCAATTAAATTTAATATACACTTAAGTTAATAAAATTTTTATATAAGGAGAAATTTATGGGAAAGGTTTCTAAGGCAAATACATATTTTTTGATAATTATGTTATTACAATTATTTTTACCAGTGTCAAAAATATTTGAGATATTTAATATAACTGATATTAAGTTAATGCTTTTTATAAATCACAGCATTATTTTTATTATACCTGCAATAATATATTTAATTATAACTAAACAATCAATAAGAGGAACTTTAAAATTAAACAAGCTATATTTTAAGGATGCCTTATTGATAGGATTACTTGCGTTTATTTGTCAGCCTATTATGACTTTTTTTTCATTAATATCACAATTTTTCTTTGAAAATAAAATAGGAAATTTTATGACTAATATAGTAAATTCACCATATATTATATTATTATTATTAGTAGCTGTTTTACCAGCAATTACAGAAGAAATAACTATACGTGGTGTAGTCTTATCTGGATATGAAGATAAAAATATATATTTATCTTCTATGGTAACTGGATTATTATTTGGAATAATGCATTTAGATGCTCAACAATTTTTATATGCTACAATATTAGGATTTGTATTGGCATTGGTTGTTAGAATAACAAATACTATATTTGCATCTGCATTAATTCATTTTTTAATTAATGGAAGTTCAATAACAATTCAAAAAATAATGAGTTTAACATACAACAATAATACTATAATACAGGAATCAACAGAAATAAGTTTAAAGAGTATGCCTATGGCATATAAGCTTATTACAGCAGGAATATATGGAGCTATAGCATTAGCTTTTGGGATAGTCGCATTTTTCATAATAAAGAAATTAATGAAGTTAAACATTAAAAGAGGAATAATTATAAGGGAAGAAGTTGGAATAGGATATAGTAAAAGCAATGAAAAAGTATTTAATATTCAATTTATTAGTATAATTATTATTTATTTAATATTTATGATAAGGATACCTCTAATAATTAATTTTATTAGAGCAATATTGTAATAAATTTAGGCTATGTTATACAATTGTGTGATTAATATACAGAAAATAGGTTATAATATAGGTATTAACTATACTTCACCATATTATATAGAAAGGATTACTTATATTATGCAAAAAGTAGATATAAAAGCCATAGTTAAAAATTTGAATAAAGAAGAACTTAGAGATTTAATTTCTGTAGCACAAGGAGTTTTAAGTGCTTTATTTAGCTCTGATGAAATCAAGGATAATATTAAGGAAAGTAGATTTTCTAAGGGATATGAATGTCCTAAATGTCAATGTAAGGATGTTAATAAAAATGGAAAGACTAGAGGTAGACAAAGATATATTTGTAAAAGATGTCGTTGTTCTTTTGATGAGTTTACTATGTCTCCTTTCTCTAGCACTAACTTAGGATTAGATAAATGGCTTAAATACTGCGAATTAATGATATTAGGACTTTCTATAAGACAATGTGCAACTGAAATTGGAGTTGGAGTTAAAACATCTTTTTATATGAGACATAGGATTTTAGATGTTATTAATCTATCATTAAAAAATGATATGGTTGAAGGTATTGTAGAAGTAGACGAAGTTTTTATTCGAGAATCATATAAAGGTAATCATTCAAAGAGTACTACTTTTAAGATGCCTAGAGAACCTAGAAAAAGAGGTAAAGGAAAAAAAGATAAGAAAAAAAGAGGTATTTCTAATGACCAAATTTGCATTGAAACTGGTATTGACCGTAAAGGAAATATAGTAATGGGAGCAGTTTGTAATGGTAGAATTACAACTAATGATATCGTTAGATTTTTTGATGGAAAAATAGGAGAAGATGTTACTTTCGTAGTTGATAGCCACAAATCTTATTTTAGTATAAATAAAGACCTAAATGTTGAATTAAAACGAGTTCCTAGAGGTAAATCTATGCTAGATAGTGTTTACCATCTACAACATGTAAATTCTCTTCATAGTAGCTTTAAGAGATGGTTAATGCCCTTTAATGGCGTTTCTACTAAATATATTTCTAATTACTTGGCTTGGTTTAAATTCTTACAATTAAGCAAGAAGAACAAAAAGAATGATAGAATCAAGGATATGTTGGTTAATGTAGCAACTAAAGAAACTTGTATAACTATAAATACTATTAGGAATAGATATATTGAATTAGCTTAAAGCTAAGAAACCCTTAATAAGACGGTTTATTGATTGAAATATTATTTAACAAGTTATATAATACAAGTAATATAAGATAGTTCGCAATTGTTATATAAATTTGAAAGGGAGGAAGGCATGAAATCTAAATATGAGAAAAAATCATATATACAGGTAATATGTTTTGGTGCAATTATTGGTCTGATTACTGAGTTATTGAATTTTTATCCTAATGATGATTTGTGGGGTTGGAGTTCTATTGCAGGCTCTTTTGGATTTTGGATATTCTCAACAACGTTTGTGATTTACTTTAGTTCTTCTAATAAAAATGCAATGATAAATACCTTCTCATATTTATCGAGTATGTGTATCAGTTATTATTTGTTATAAAGTATCATTGATTTTTTTACCCCAAATGTAACAGTTGATAAGTTTCTCCAATGGAATCATCTATTCCACTGGATTGGTATAGCTGTTCTTTGCGGACTTGTAGCTTATGTCTTGTTCTATTGGAACAAAAAGACAGTTTGGGGTAGTGTGTTGTATGCACTTCCTGTTGCGGGTATGTTAGTTGATACGATTAACAACTGCATGAAGTTCTACTATTCGCATACAAATTTAGCAAACAGCATTTTGGGTATTATATTTCTTCTCATTATGTTCGTGGTGCTATTTAAGAAAGTAGATAAGAAAGGGATATTTATGTTTGTCTTAATCGTTGTTGCGTTAATCGGCTTCATACTGTTCCCAACGACTTCTCAGAGTATTACAATGGAATCTACTATCACTTGCGAATTAGGCGGTGAAACTGAGGTGTTTTACATAAAAATGAGGGATGACGGTAAAATATTAGAAATTGAGGGTGATGAAACAGTTTATGAGGAAATAGATATTCATTCCTTAAAAACTATTCCAGAGGTAGTCCATGCATTGCAAGACTATTACGAGAGCAAAGGCGGAGCATGGAAGATGGAATAAATTCCAATATGCCGAACAGAGTAGGACTTTGGTCCTGCTTTTTTCGTGCCTGAAAATAAGCTCAAAACACCCTGAGGTTATTTCTGTTTGGGATTCAAAATGGAACAATTCTCAAAAAGTGCTTATATTACCGAGAAAATCGCCATCCCTCGAATTTAGAAAAAGTCATAAATTATGAGGAATAATATTAATTTATTTATCACATAATTGTCTAACATAGCCAAATTTAAATATAAATTTACAAATAGGGTTTGGGAGGAAAGTAATATGAAGAGAAGAAGTAAAGTTGTCTTATGGATTTTAGGGGTTGTTATTAGTATTCTTTTAGTAACTATTGGAGGAATATATTCCTATGGAAATCATCTATTTAATAAGATAGAAAAGATTGAAATAGATAAGTCAGATGTTGGAATAAGTGATAAGGTAGAAGAAAAGTTATCACAGTATAGTGATAATGTTAAAAATATTGCTTTGTTTGGTATAGATGCTGAAGATGGCGGTGTTGGTAGATCAGATTCAATAATAATTGCAACAATTGATACAACTCATAAAAAGTTAAAGCTAACATCAATTATGAGAGATTCTTATGTTACTATTGAAGGGCATGGAGATGATAAGATTAATCATGCTTATGCATTTGGAGGGCCTCAATTAGCTATTAAAACCTTAAATGAAAATTTTGATTTAAATATAGATGATTTTGTAGCAGTTAACTTTACAACACTACCAAAGATAATTGATATGTTAGGTGGAGTTACTATTGATATAACTAGTGAAGAAGTAAGTCATATTCCAGGAATTGATACTGCAGGTACATATACTTTAACTGGTGAGCAAGCGCTTGCATATTCAAGAATAAGATATGCAAGTGGTGGAGAGTATGTAAGAACAGATAGACAAAGAACTGTTTTAAGTAAGGTTTTTGAAAAAGTATTATCTATAAATTTTACACAATATCCAAGTTTATTAAGTGAGATTTTACCTATGGTACAAACTAACTTAGATTATTCAGAAATATTAAACTTAGGAAATGAAGTATTAAAAATGGGAGTAACAACCTTAGAGCAAGAAAGATTCCCTAGAGATGGATACTGTGAAGGAAAGATGATAGATAAAATATATTATTTAACTTTTGATAAAGAAAATACAGTACAGCAGTTAGCAAGAGAGTGACTTCGTCCCTCTCAAGGACCCCCGGCAGACTGTGCATAAATTATAATTTTAATTAACCAATACTTTATTTATGCATATACTTTTCTATATAAATTAACATTATTAAATATAGTTAATAATATTACGGTATAAAGGGATTCTAATATCCCTTTTACACCTAATATTTTTATTACTCTTTTTAAATTATAGGTAAAAAAGGCAATACTAATCTCACCTCTTACGTTTTTAAAATTTCTAAGAAGTAGATAGGTAAAATTCATATTTCTTTTTAAAGTTCCAAATGGATGTTCAACAATACTTTTTCTTAAAGAATACTTATCTTTGCAAGTTTCTAATCTTAAAATCATATTGTCAACTGATTGACTACTTTCATTTCTTCTAATTACTTTTCCATTTTTAGCTTTAGTACATTTACTTTTATTAGAACATCTATTACAAACTTCTGAATTATTATATTCTTTAATCTTTGAATCTTTTTTCCTGGTAATAAGATATAATCTGTTTCCTTCAGGACAAATATAAGTATCAGTTTTATTATCATATTTAAATTTTTCAGAGAAATATCTACTATCTCCTATACCATTAGAATAACAAGGCTTTGAAACATATGTAATTATCTCTTCTCTTTCACACTGATGTATATCATTTGAATCGAAATATCCTTTATCAGCTAAAACCTCTAACGTTTTTACCTTGTAAATATCCTTAGCTTTTTTACTCATAGTATATAATTGCCCTTGATCTTGAGATAAATTATTTACTTCAAAAGTTGTTATTAATTTATTCTTGCAGTCTACAACTGCTTGTACGTTATATCCAACATCAGTTCCTTGATGTGCTCCAAATTTTACTGTTCTAGCATCATTATCTGTAAGATTAATCTCATTAACATCTGCTTCATCCATATTTTTTTCTAATTCATCATAATATTTTAATTTTTCTTTCAGATTATCAATTTCAATATTAATAAGCTCTTTATCTAATTCTTTCTGGTTTTCTAGTCTATCTGAAACTTCTATCTCATGCAAATATTCTTTAATTTTACTATTAGCAATTTCTCTCATTTTAATTAATTTATTTCTACTATAATGTTTTCTTTTCGATGCCGAAGCTTCCAGCTTCGTACCGTCAAGTGCTACTAATTCTCTACTATATAACCCTAAATTAATACAATAATTAACAAAGCTTTTAAAAATAGATTCTAATGCATCAATATTATCTTTTCTAAAATCTGCTATAACTCTATATTTAGGTTTAATATCTTTAATTAGCCAAATAACTTCTTTATTTATTACACATTGTTTTGCTAATTTTCTTGAAGATCTTATTCCATTAAAATATCCATAGATATATAATTTCAATAAATCCTTAGGATCAAATTTCGGTCTGCCCGAATCTTTATTATTACCAAGCTTAAAACCTAATGATTCTATATCCATAGCATCAACAATTTTATCAATAACTCTAACTTCACTATCAGGTGAAGCAAAAGATTCTAAACTTTCTATTCTCATTTGATTTCTATCTTCCCCATGGATATAATTCATAATAAGCATCTCCTAACATTTAATGTTTAATAATACTTATAATACCATATCCCCGAAGTTTTCGCACAGTCTGCCGGGGGTTTTAAAATTTTCCAGTGGCAAGCTTATGTAAAAGTCATGAGTTTGTCGCTGTTTTTTGTTAATTGATTTTTTTATTTATAACATATTTAATGTGGGATATAATTAAAATATACAATAATTATATTGATAAGAGAGGTAAAATAAATGGGAGTAGATATAAAGGAAGATTTTTTGCAGAAGGAAGAGTGGATTAATAATATAAAATTTATGTCTCCAAGACCTAGATATAACCATATAGAGTTGCAAGGGGAGATATATATGCATCTTAAGCAATATTTTAAGAAAAGGTGTAATGTTTCAATAGAAGCTGCACTGTTTTTAACAAAGGATGATCCTATAGAAATAAAGAATGACAAGAATAAAATTAATTTATTAGTAAAATCTAAAAAAGCAGAAGTTGCTCCCGATGTGCTGTTTATTGTGATAAAAATCAAATTTTCTATAGGGGTTATATAGGTATCCCACAATTAGTTGTAGAGGTATTAACTCCATCTAATGCTGATGATGATTTGATTGTGAAAAAGGATTTATATGAAAAGTATGGTGTGCCTGAATATTGGATCATATCACCAATGAGTAAAAAAGTATGGATTTACTATTTACAATAAGGTTTACATAAAATTAATGGAGTGCTATAATTTTATTGTAACTTTACATAAAATTAATATAATATTCATATTAAACACTTTATTAATTTTAATAAAAATAACTTAAGAGGAGGGAGAAGATGAAAAAATTTACGTCAATTTCTTTGATATTTATGATTATCTTTTCAAATTTTACATATGGCGTTACAGCTGCTGTTACAGAAGGCGTAAAAAATGATGTATTAAATTCTGAATATGTTGTTATAGTTAATACTAGTTCAAAAGAAAATCAATCAACAGGTAAAATTGTATTTGATGAAAATAATAATAATACTAGAATTGGCCAAGAAATTAATTCACAATCAGAAAATTTAAATGAAGATTTAATTGTTAACCAATTAAAAAATGAAAATACTGAAAGTGAAGAAATTAAACAAATTCAAAAAGCAAAAAATAATACATATAGTATTGGAGAACAAAAAAATATAGGAAATAATACATATACATTAATTGGTATAGGTGATAAATCTTATATTTGGATGGAAAATAATTTAAAATCTTCTTATGATAATGTTCAAGGTAAAACAGAGTTAGCTGCTAAGGAAATGATAAGAGTTTATGAGGGACGTCCTTATGAATTTTTAAATGAATTATCAGATAATAATATTCCTTATTTAGATGGTTCAGGAAAGTTATCAATTTTTTTAGAAGTAACTAACAATAATAGTACAGGATATTATAATAATGAGAAGGATATAACAGGAGTACATATTAATACTCAATCAGATCCAAATAAGTTTAATGAAGGTGGATTTGATAATACAAATGGACTATTAGTTCATGAAGTGCAACATGCTTTATTTAATATATTAGCATGTAATGGACAAGCCAATATATCAACTAGCCTTTTTTGGTTTAATGAAGGAATGTCTGTAGCTGCAATGGATTACCTTTGGGGATATTATGATATTAATGGTTGGTTATCTAAAATAAACAATGATGTAATTATTAGAAATGGAACATCATTAATATATGACTCATATAGAAATAGTACAGTTCAAGATTATTCTATGCAATATTTATTTGTAAGATATCTTGCTAGCCAAGCAACTAAGGGTACAAATCCAATGGAGTTCTTTAAGCAAATTTATAAAATAAATGCGGCAGGAAAAACTGCTGAAGAGTTTATAAATGAATTAACTTCTAAGGTTGATGGATTAAAGGGGAGAACTTTTAAAGAATTACTTGGAAGTTTTTATGTAGCAGCTTTTTCTCAAGAAAAAACGGGAATATATAGCTTTTATGGCGATCCAGTAATTCAACAAAAGATTACAAGTTATCCTGTTTATATGGGAGAAAGTGGACAATCCATTACATTAGAACCAACAAGTGCAATAGTTGTAAAAGCAAAGGATGGAAGATTTGTTGTTCCTAATGATGCAGGAAATGATATTAAATTTTTTGGAGTAACAAAAGACTTAGATATATTTAAGCCATCAGAAGGAAATGGAACAAGCAATGATCCATATATAATAAAAAATGTACAAGAGTTAAATGCCTTAAGTAAGTATCCAAATGCTTATTTTAAACTTGGAAACAATATAGATGTAAAGCAAGGAGAATACTTTAGTGTAGAAAAATTTTATGGAGTAATTCAAGGAAATGGATATACTATTAATGGATTAAATAAGGCATTAGTTAAAAATAACTATGGAAAAATTAGTGATTTAAAAATAAATGCTGATTTTAATGGTGAGTATTCAGGATATATAGGAACAATTGCTGAAGCTAATAGTGGTACTATTACTGATATTGAGGTAAATGGAAGCTTTGATATTAACTTATATACACCTAATAAGTTTTCAACACCTATATTTGGTGCAGTAGTTGGTATAAATGAGCCTGCAGGTATTATAGAAAGAACTTCATTTAATGGTAATGCTAATATAAGAATGACAGTTAGTGATGCTATTGTAGGGGGAATTGTTGGATATAATCAAGGAAGGATTAATAATTCATATTCTAAAGGTAGTATTGTAGTAAATCAAAATAATATTGGAACTTATAATTTACAAATGGGAGGAATAATTGGTTATTATAAGAGTTTTGGTGTTGGGGCAAGCTTGAAAAATTCATATTCTATAACATCATTGAGTTATAATAATGTTAATAGCAATTCAGCTCAAATAGGACAACTTATAGGTGCTCTTGGGTCTACTGCATATATATTAAATTCATATGCATTAGACAACATAAATTCTATAGGTAGTGAGCCTACAAAAACTGAATATAAGAGAACCTTATCTCAATTACAAGATAAAAGTACTTTTATTAATTGGGATTTTACTTCTGTTTGGAAGATGGAATTAGATGGGGATAAAACGCCTATATTCTTAGATTCAAATGAAAGTATGAATGTTAGTGCAAAGTTATCTAAAGATACTTATTTTATAGGAGAAAAGTTATCTTTAATAAATGCAAAGTTAATTATTGATGGAACTGAAATTCCATTGGAAGAATATATGCTTAATATATCAGATTTTGATTCAACAATAGAAGGAAGTTCAAAGGTTATTAATGGTAGTTATAAAGGTAATGCTTTTACTGTTACGTATAATGTAAATAAACCTAAAAGTGTTGAAGATTTGCAAGTTGTAAATCAAGGAAAAGTTATATATTTCGAAAATCAAGTATATAGTACTGAAGGAGTTGTTTTAAAAGCAAAACTTGATGGACAACAAAATTATACTTACATATATTCTGGATTTACAAGCAATTTATTAAATCCACTTAAAATTACAGATAAGTCTACAACATTAACTTATATTAATAAGAATGTTGATATTAATATTAATGTTGTGGAAAAGAAAATTAAATCTATTACTACACTTAAGAAGCCAAATAAAACTGTTTATGCAGAAAGTCAATTATTAGATTTAACAGGAGCTAGATTCCAAGTAACATATAATGATGGAAGTAAGTCAGAAGTATTTGGCCCAAGGGAATTTTCAAAATATAATTTACATGTTGCTCAAGCCTTACCTAATGCTCCTAATGCAGAAGCTATAGATTTAAACAAGGAATTAACAGTTAGAGATAATGATGGAAGAATTCTATATTTATATTATGATTCATTATTACCAGGGCAATCAGGAGCAATTTTTGCATCAATGGGAAAAATAAATATAAATACAAAAATTGCAATGAAAAATGAAACTTTTAGAGCTGTTGTAGGACAAAAGTCATATTTATTTTCTGAGCCACTATTATATGCAAATTATGATGTTACAACTACTATAAAATCAGGTAGTTTGCCGGATGGTATAAAAGCTATTTATGTACCTAATGATAGAAATAATTTATTTAGATTTGAAGGAGTTGCAACTACAATTGGTACATATGAAATAACATATACAATAACAAGAAAAAATGGAGATTCAACAGATGTTACATTTACTTTTAATGTGGAAAGTATATCTAATGAACCATTATTAGAAGCATTAACACTTAAAAAAGATCATAATAATCATTTAAATAATGATATTGAAGGGATAATAGATAATATTAATAATACTATCACTTTTACTGTTCCTTATGGAACTGATATTACTAAGTTAAAACCTACACCAACTTATTATAAGGGATCGACATTAGAGCAAGATCGTTGGAATGGTTCTACTTTTGACTTTTCAAAAGGAGCTGTTAATTATAAGGTTACAGCAGAAGATGGTATTACTACAAAAACATATGAAGTTAGTGTAGTTGTATTGCCAGAAACAATAATTATTCAAGAAGTAAAAATTTCACCTAATGAAGTTGAAATAGAGCAAGGAAAATCATATAAATTTAAATCGACTGTAGTTGTAAATGAAGTAGAAGATTTATCTCATAGTGTTACTTGGACAATTGAAGGAAATAATAGCATTGATACTATTATAAATGCTAATGGAGAAATTAGTATAGCTGAAAATGAAACAAGTAATAGATTAATAGTAAAGGCAACTTCTAATGTAGATCCAACAAAGAGTGGAGTAGCAATTGTAAATGTAAAAGAAGCTATAAAACCAACACTTGATGAAGTTGATGGATTAAGTTGGGATGGGAAGGTTGCAAAATGGAATCCAGTTAAAAATGCAACATCTTATGAACTTACTGTATTAAGAGATAATATAGTAATTGGAACAAGAGAAACTATAAATAATTTTTATGATTTATCTGAATTCTTCAATAAAACTGGAAAATATTCATTTAAAGTTGTAGCTAAAGCTAATGGATATACTAATAGTACAAACTCTAATGATATCGTAGAAAATGATTTTATAAAAAGTAATGATAAGCCAGTAATATTAGGAGCAGAAGATATATCAATAGAATTTGAAAGTCAATTTGATAAGTATGCAGGAGTAACGGTAACAGATACTGAAGATAAAGATTTAACAAATAAGCTTATAGTTACAGGGGATGTAAATGTTAATGTTGCAGGTATATATGAAATTACATATTCAGTAACAGATTCAGATGGAAATACCACTACTGCAATAAGAAAAGTTACAGTTAAACCTAAGAAGGAAGAGCCAGAAGTTAAGCCGGAGAAACCAGAGGTAAAACCAGAA
>OCPP01001238.1_pt1 | contig 14464 bp, 20 predicted proteins | sample 1538211 | NCBI WGS metagenome assembly OCPP01 (sample SAMEA2580193, study PRJEB22360) | human gut metagenome | biome: human gut; feature: human-associated habitat; material: faeces | place: Denmark | collected 2008/2010
TGATCTTTGAAAATTGAATAGTACGGTATTTAATAGAGGAATTGTCATAATTTATAATAATATTGTATAATAGGGTTATATTGGTATATAGAAAGGGTGATAATGATGGCAAGAGTAGTTTTAAGTGTAATTTTAATTATGGCATTAATTTTAGGTGTCTATATATTTGGAGTATATACTGCAAGTAGAGAAGATAGTGAAATGCACATAGAAAAAGAAAATAAAGATAAAAATGTTATTATAGAAATATTTTTTGAGGTAATATTATCATTTATAATTGTATTTTCATTTATGTTTTTATTTGAACTTATTGGGTTCAAACAAGAGCAAACAGGTATTGCAGTTTCTATTATAGTTGTTTTTACTATTATTTTTTGTACAAATAAAATTATTAATGAAATAAGAAAAATAAATAGATAGATTTCTAATAAACCAATTTAAACTTTTATGATTAAAAATTAAATATTAATAATTATACCGTATTATTCAAAAAGAATATGCGGTATTTTTTAGTGCGCAATTCAAAAAAATAATGAGGTAATTATGAAAGTAAAAATATTAGATATTACTCCAGGAATACCATTAGAGAAAGAGAAAATTTATAAGGTTAATTTTGAAAAAGATAAACATTACATTATTTTTAATAATGGTATTTGGTGCGGATTATATAAAAGCAATGGAGGGATAATAAATTAATATATGGAGTTAAATGATGGGCAGTTAATGTTTAATTTAATGCAATGAATAGGAGGAGTAATTTGTGAGTAGAGATAGATTTAAGAAGACAGAAGATAAGTTATATAACTATTTCAATAAAGAGAAGAAAATAGCTACATTGAATTATCGAATAGAATTATTAAAGAAGCAGATAGATAAAATTAATCAAGAGCTTAGAGAGTGTGATGTTAACATTGAGATAGAAAGTAGTAGTCTAGGATTTGAAGAAAGGGTACAAACATCAAGTGATGGAACAAGTTATGCAGAAAGAGAAGTAATAAGAATAACAGAGTTAAAATTAAAAAGAAAGGTATCTAAGGAAATAGAGATAGAAGAGTTAAAAGAGGAGATAGAAAATATAGAGTTAGATAATTCTATACTAGAATATAACTTACAATACATTAATGAAGAATGGTACAAGCTATTGGAATTGAAATATAAATTTAAAAAGAATGAAACACAAATATCATTAGAAATGAATATAAGTCAATCACAAGTAAATAAGATAAAGCAAAAAGCTATTGCAGATATTAGAAGATGGGAAGAGTGGCGAAAGGTGGAATAAAAAAGGAATAAAATATGAATAATTATATAGACAATATATGCAATAATGAGTATGTAGAGATTATGCATTGAGTGTGACTTCTATGAACATGGACAAGTCCTCCTATAATGATATTTGTAAAGCATCTAGTGTAAAAGCTAGGTGCAATATGGAGATATAGTTTATTAATGGTAAAACAATAGAACTTTAATCTATAGAAGTAGGTTCGATTCCTACAATCTCCAACAAAGGTTATTCTATTAACCTCTCATAAATTCTCAATACCCTTTTACAGAAAAACACTTAGCAGAAATGTTAGGTGTTTTTTATTTTATATAAAGAAAGGAGTGGTGTTGTCATGGCATTGACAGTAAAACAAAAGGCATTTGCTGATTACTATATTGAGTTAGGCAATGCCACAGAAGCATATAAGAGAGCTTATCCAAATGTTACTAAGCAGAGGACGGCAGAGAGTGCAGGAAATAGATTGTTGAGTAATGTTGAGGTTAAAAATTATATTGATGAAACAATGAAAAAACTATCAGATAAAAGAATAGCAAAAGCAGAGGAAGTATTAGAATATCTAACTAGAGTTATTCGAGGAGAAGAAACAGAGCAAGTAGTAGTTACTGAAAATATTGGTGACTTCATGAGTGAAGCTAGAGTAGTCAATAAGGAACTATCAGCTAAAGATAAAATTAAAGCAGCAGAGCTTTTAGGAAAGAGATATAGACTATTTGTTGATAAGGTAGAACAAAAGGTAGATGTAAATGCTACAACTAAATTAGATTCAATATTACAACAATTAGAGGGAGATGATAATGAGTAATGAATACAAGTTATCTAAGAAATATAAAGATTTTATAAAACATAATGCACCAGTAGAGTGTTTGGAGGGAACAACTGCAGCAGGAAAAACTACAGTAGGAATATTAAAGTTTATGCTGCAAGTTGCTAAGTCTAAGAAGAAGCAGCATGTTATAGCAGCAAAGACTACTGGAGTAGCTGAAAAGAATATAATACAAAAGGAATATGGAATCACTGATGTATTTGGAGAGTTTGTTAAGTATAACGGTAATGGTGATAAAGATGATAAGATACCACATATAAGATATAGCACTCCAAATGGTGAAAAAGTAATATATATTCTAGGGTATGATAATAAAGAAAAATGGAAAATGGCATTAGGTTCACAGTTTGGATGTGTTCTTATAGATGAGGTTAACACAGCTAATGTTGAATTTGTTAGAGAAATAAGCACCAGAAATGATTACTTAATGATGACACTCAATCCAGATGATCCAAACTTACCAATCTATAAAGAGTTTATAAATTGTGCTAGACCATTAGAAAAATATAAAGATGATGTACCAAGAGAAATAATGGAGCAGTTGAACAGTGAGGAAAAAACAAACTGGACATACTGGTTCTTTTCTTTTTATGATAATGCATCTTTAAGTGAAAAAGATATTGAAAAGAAAAAGTTAAGTGCTCCAAAAGGTACTAAGCTTTATAAGAATAAAATATTAGGCTTAAGAGGAAGAGCAACAGGAATTATATTTAGCAACTTTGAAAGAAAGAATCATGTTGTTAGTAAAGAGTATGCTAAAAAGTTTATTAGAGATAGAAGTAATAGACAACAAACAGAATGGTTTGAAATATTTAGTGCTGGATTAGATACAGCTTATTCAAGTAATAGTCCTGATACAATATCAATGAGTTTTATTGGTATTACTAATAAAGGTAATTGCTTTGTACTAGATGAAAGGGTATATAATAATGCTAATTTAGATATACCTATAGCTCCAAGTGATACAGTAAAGAACTTTATAGATTTCTTAGAGAGAAATAGAAAAGAATGGGGATTTGCTAAAGATGTATTTATAGATTCAGCAGACCAGGCTACTATAACAGAGTTTGCTAAATATAAAAGATTAAATGGTACAGTATATAACTTTAATAATGCATGGAAAAAAACAATGATTATAGATAGAATTATCCTTCAATTAGGTTGGTTTTCTCATAATCAATATAAGATTTTAAACCATTGTGTAAATTATATATCTGAATTAGAAACATATAGCTGGATGGAGGGTAAAGATAATACTCCAGAAGATGCAAATGACCATATGGTTAACAGTACTCAATATAGTTGGTTGCCTTATAAAAATCGCATAGGAATTTCAAATAATTTATGATATTTAAAAAAGAAAAATAGCTTATTTTCCATAAAAATGCGTGTTTTATCATAATAAAACTGCGTAAAATGTGAAAAGTAATATTTATACTTTTATAAAAGCAAGTAAAATAGCGACATTAAAATAAAACTGCGTTTTTTCATTATTCTACGCAGTTTTTAAAATTAAAGAAAAAGCTTAAAAATAAATTTATGAGTAGAAATAAAATTATATATGATATATGGCTTTACAATCAAAATTAAGGCTAGTTTTGATTAAAAGGTATAAAATGTTATTGAATAATAAAAAACGTTATATGGAGTGAATAGAGGTGAAAAATGAAGATAACAGAGAAAGTGAGGAATTTTATGAGAAGCTTTTTAAGAATACAAGAAGCTCAAACAACTAATTTTAATATACAAGAAAGTATGAACTATGAAACAAATGTATTTAAAAATAAGATTTGGTACAGGGGCGATAGTTATGAATTAGAACAATTATATAAGCAGTTGCAAAATAATAATTTCTCATTTTGGGGGAGTGTTCCAACAGTAGGTATGGAAATAAGAAAAATACATACTGGACTACCTAAAATAATAGTTAATAAATTAGCTGATATTACATTAACAGATTTAAATGATATATCTTTTGAAGATAGAAGTTTAAATGAAACATGGGAAGCTATAGTTAAGGAAAATAAATTTTATAAATTATTAGATAAATCAACAAAGAAAGTTTTAGTAGCTGGTGATGGTGTTTTTAAGATATCATTTGATTCCAATATATCTAAATATCCTATTATAGAGTTTTATGATGGTGATGATATTGAAATGGTATATGAAAGAGGGCGTATGAAAGAAATTATATTTAATACTGCTTATAAACATAAAACAAGAGTGTATAACTTAAAAGAAACTTACGGTTATGGATATATAACATATAAACTATTCATAAATAATAACGAAGTATCATTGAATACTATTCCACAAACAAGTGATTTAGCAGATGTAACTTTTGATAAGAGTTTTAATATGGCAGTTCCATTTATGATATATGAATCAGAAAAGTGGGAAGGTAGAGGACAAAGTATATTTGATGGTAAAACAGATAACTTTGATAGTTTAGATGAAACTTGGAGTCAATGGATAGATGCATTAAGAGCAGGAAGAGCAAAAACATATATACCAGATGATTTATTGCCTAGAGATATTAAAACTGGAGAAATAATGAAGCCTAACTACTTTGATAATAGGTTTATTCAAACAGATAAGAGTATGAAGGAAAATGCAGATAGTAAAATCATTACTGAACAACCAGGTATACCAACAGAATCTTATCTTCAAACTTACGTTACAGCTTTAGATCTATGTTTACAAGGATTAATTTCTCCATCAACATTAGGAATTGATAATAAAAAGTTAGATAATGCAGAAGCTCAAAGAGAAAAAGAAAAGACAACCCTTTATTCAAGACAAGCTATTATAGATGCATTAACTGAAATGTTACCTAGATTAGTTGATGTAATATTTAAGGCTTATGATTCTTCTTTAAACCAAAGTATTAATGATTTAGAAGTAGAAATAAGTTTTGGAGAATATGCATCACCTTCATTTGAGGCAGTTGTTGAAACACTATCTAATCCAAATACACCAATGTCTATAGAAGCAAAGGTTGAGGAAATGTGGGGTGATAGTAAAGATGATAAATGGAAAGAAGAAGAAGTTAAAAGAATAAAAGAGCAAAATGGAATTATTACTATGGAGGAACCTTTTGTAGGAGGAGATTTAGATGAAGAAAGTAATAATAAACAACAGAGTATACCAGATGGACAAGAAGAAGCTTAAAGGATTATTTGATATTGCAAAGGAACATGTAAAGTTAGGTATATATGCAGTAGAGAAACATAATATCATTGAAATGAAAAGAGATATATTACCTTCAAAAACTAAATTAAAAGAAGAAATAAGGAAATATAAAGAGCAAGGCTATAAGGTATATAGCAATGGATAAAGATTATGATATAGTTGTAGCGTTTCAAAAGATAGAAGAAGAATTAATAAACTCTATGCTTGGAAATATTAAAAGACATACTGATTGGGAAAAAACAGAAGGTTTTGAATGGAGTATGTGGCAAGCAGAGCAACTTAAGGCATTAGAAAAGTATAGAAGTAATAATATAAAGAAATTCAAAGGATATTTTTCAACTATTAATGAACAGATAGAGGAAGTATTAGAAAAAGTCTATAAACAGGGTAATATGCAACAAGAAATTGAAATATTATCAGCATTAAGAGAAGGGTATATATTCAAAAAAAGAAAGAAAAAGAATATTACTTTAAATGCTAAGTTTTTCAGAATAAATGATAGAAAACTTAATGCATTAATTAAAGCTACTAAGAAAGATTTTAAGAATGCACAATTAGCAATGTTAAGAATGGCCAATGATCAATATAGAAAAATAATATTTAATGCTCAAGTATATGCTAATACTGGTGCTGGAACCATAGAAAAAGCTATTGATATGGCAAGTAGAGATTTTATGGCCAACGGTATTAATTGTATAGAATATAAAAATGGTGCTAGAGTTAATGTTGTAAGTTATGTTGATATGGCTATTAGAACAGCAAATAAAAGAGCTTACCTTCAAGGGGAAGGAGATAAGAGAAAAGAGTGGGGAATAAGTACAGTTATAGTGATAAGTAGAGGTGGAGGTTGCCCTAAATGTACACCACATCAAGGTAAAATATATATTGATGATGTATGGAGTGGTGGAAGTTCTAAAGATGGACCATATCCATTACTTAGTTCGGCTATAGAAAAAGGATTATATCACCCTAATTGTAGAGATAGTCATACAACATATTTTGAGGAAATAACTTCTAAACCTAAAAGAACTACTAAAGAGCAACAAGAAGAAAATATAAGACTATACAATGAGCAACAATGGAAAAATTATATAGAAAGACAAGTTAAAAAATACACTAATCTTGAAAATAGAAGTTTTGATAATGAAAACAAGATGAAGTATAAGAATAAAAAAGAAATTTGGAAAAAGAAAAGATAATTAGCACTTACATAAGTAGGTGCTTTTATTATGCTTAAAATTAAGGAGGGATTGAAAATATGGAATTAAAAGATACCATTGAGATGATGGGGAGTGCAGATTATAAAGAAAGGTTTAGAGCAGAGTATTTACAATTAAAAATAAGAATAAATGGATTAAGAAATATGCTTAAGAAATATAAGGCGGGTACTTTAACATTTAAACCATTTTGTAGTTATTATTTATTGAATGGTCAATTAAAAGCAATGGAAATGTATGCTCAATATTTAAAAGAAAGAGCTGAAATAGAAAATATAGAATTGGAGGTAAATAAGTAATGAATGAAAAAGAATTTTTAGAATGGTGCAAACAAGAGGTATGTGATTATACCAATAGACATTTAGATAAAACAGATAAAAAGCAAATTACAACAGACAATGTATTTATGGTATGGAGTTGTAAAACACTGCAAAATAATAAAGCACTACTTAGTACTACTTTATTTGATGGAATGTATTATGAGTGTACATACAATGGAGATAAAAAAGAAATGTATGTAGATGCTTATAAGAAATGGGAAAATTATAAAGTTGAAAGAATAATTAAGTCTTAGGAAACTAAGGCTTTTTATTATGCCCAAAACTTGCTTAAGGCTTAAAACTGCGTAAGGAAATAACAGTCTACAGACTATAAATGGAGGGAAGTTATGTTTATAACAAGTTGTAATTTAAGAAAAAGAATAGGAATGAGAAGGTTACTTCAAGTAGATGGAGGAGCTGGTACTGGTGGAGAAGGAAATTCAGCAGGCAATGAAGGTGATCCAGAAGCTGGAGAAGGAAAAGGAGAAGAAGCTAAAACTTTTACCCAAGAGGAGTTAGACAAAATAGTAAAGGAAAGAGTTGCTAGAGTAAAAAAAGATCAACCTCCTAAGGAAGAGTTAGAAGCTTTTAAGCAATGGCAAGAAAGTCAAAAAACAGAGGAGGAAAAGAAAAATGAAGCTTTAACTAATGCTGAAAAGGCAAGAGTTGCAGCTGAAGAAAGAGCTTTATTAGCTGAAACAAAAGTAACTTGTTTATCTAAAGGAGTTGCATCAACTTCTGTAGATGATGTAGTTATATTAGCTAAGTCTATGCTTAATGATGATTTAACCATGGAACAGGCTATTGATAAGGTGTTAGAAAAATATCCTTCTTTTAAAGGACAACAACAAGAGCCAGAACAAAATAAAAATGGTTTTATAATTGGGGCTAATAACACAAAACAAAAAGTAAATCCAAATGATGCAATAGCAAGGGCATTTGGAATTAAATAATTAATTAAAAATAAGAAATGGAGATGAAATTATGGCAGTATACAGTTACGCTGAACAATTTGAACAAGCATTACAACAAAAATATGAAAAGGAGTTAACATCTTATGCATTAGAACAATCTAATCCACAAGTTAAATTTATTAATGCTCAAACTATTAAATTACCTAATATCACAGTTAGTGGATATAAAGACCACAACAGAAGTAATATGGGATTTAATACAGGGAGTATATCTAATGAATGGGAACCAAAGAAATTAGCGCATGATAGAGATATAGAATTCCCTTTAGATCCAATGGATATAGATGAAACTAACTTGGTTATAGAAGTAGCAAATGTTCAAAATACATTTGAAACAGAGCAAGCTATTCCGGAAAGAGATTCTTATAGATACTCTAAGTTATATTCAGAAGCTAAGACTTATGAAGCGAATGGAGCAGTAGTAGACACTACAACAACATTAACTACAGCTAATATTTTAGATTGGTTTGATGATCAAATGGAGAAAATGGATGATGCAGGAGTTCCAAGTGAAGGAAGAATACTTTATGTTATTCCATCAATTCACAAGATGCTTAAACGAGCAGAAGGATTAACAAGAAATATTGATGTTAATTCAAATAATGGGAAAATTGATAGAAGAGTTTACTCTTTAGATGATGTAGAAATAACTAAAGTTCCATCTGGAAGAATGAAAACTAAGTATAATTTTACTAATGGATGTGTTGCTGCAGGTGATGCAAAACAAATATATATGATACTTATTCATCCATCATGCCAAGTAACTAGAAGTAAATATGCATATATGAAGTTATTTACTCCAGGTACAGATTCAAGAACAGCAGATAAGTATGTATATCAAACTAGAGAGTATGGTGATACATTCTTAATAAAAAATAAAGCTTGTGGTATTGCTATTAATGCAGAAGCTGAATAAATAGGAGGAATAATATATGAAGGCAACAAAAGGAAATAAGGTTTATACAATAGATGAAACTCAAAAAGATATGTATCAAGCACAAGGTTATGACATAACAGATGATGCAGGAAACATAATAGAGTATGGAGCTGGCAAATCAGTTTCATATGAAGAGTATAAAACTTTAGAGGAAAAGGCTTTAAAGTTAGAAAAGGAAAATAAAAAATTAAAAGAAGAAAATAAGGAATTAAAGAAGGGTGCTCAATAGTATCCTTCTTTTAATTTAAGGATGTGAGTATATGTCATATGTAGACAAAGCATATTATACAGGTATCTTTAAAGGTAATGAAATAGATGATAGTGACATAGATAAATCATTAAGAAAAGCAAGTAGGCATATTGATACATTAACTTTTAATAGGATTAAGGGTTTAGGGTTTGAAAAATTAACAGATTTTCAAAAGGATATTATTAAAGAAGTAACTTGTGAATTAGCAGAGTTTGAGTATGAAAATGCAGAACTTATTGAAAATGTATTATCTAGTTATAGCATTAATGGAGTATCAATGAACTTTGGTGGTAGTTGGAATGTTCAATTAATAAAAGGTGTTGCAATACCAACAGAGTTACATGAAACATTAAAACAAACAGGATTATGTTCATTAAGTTTTAGGAGGTTTTAATTATGAAATATCCATGTTTAGTACCTAAAAAGTTTTGTAAAACTCCAATTAAAGTTATTATTTTTCAAGAAGGAATAAGTGAAGATGGTGAGCCTTTAAAAGCTATTGAAATTGATACTAAATGTAATTATCAAGATAAGGCTAAAATGGTTTTAACAGCAGAACAGAAACTTATTAAAATAGAAGGAACTGTCTTGATACCAGGAGATATTGCTCCTGGTATTTCTGTTATATCTGATGGAGAAGTAAAAGTCTTTGAGGGTAAAAGAAATATATACAAAGGTGAAAAAGCACGTAATCCAGATGGAACAGTTAATTATACTAAGTTGGAGTTGGTTTAAGTTATGGCAAGAGCGACAAGTACTGTAATAATTAATCAACAAAGAATTAAACAGTTAACACGAGCACAAATACAAGCTTTAGAAATGACTGCAGAAGCTTTACATACAGAAGTAGTACAAGCACAGGTAATTCCATTTGGAGAAATAAAGAAAGAAAAATATAAAGAGTATGGTGTTAGAGGGCAATTTGCTAAGAATGGCAGAGAGTATAAAGGCAAAACAAAAACTAGAGTTATTTATCAAGGAGGTACTTTACAAAATGAAAGTACCTTTGTTGATTATAGTAATAGTTCTAAAGGGATTTGTACGTTAGTATCATCAACTCCTTATGCAAGAAGGCTTTATTATCATCCAGAATACAATTTCAATACTAGTGAAAATAAAAATGCAAAAGGTAAATGGTATGAAGAGTGGATTGATGGAAATAAAAAAGACTTCTGCAAAAAGACTTTTAAAGAGTTTTATAAAAGATTAGGAGGGGTTTGATGTTAGGTTTAGCAGATATAAGAAATTGGTTAAAAACTCTTGAAAATAAAGCAGATAACTATTATATAGGAAAGCTTGATAATAAGAATAATAAATCAATTGGAGTATATCAAGGTAAAAATATTATACCTCCTAGAATAACTCTAGGAGGTAGTGAAAACTCTTCTTATGAAGTAAAAGCAATTACTGTACTTATACATTGGAATTTAAATGCAAGGGAAACAGAAGAGTTCTCATATAGATTATTTGAAGAGATATTAAAGCAAAATAGTGTAGTTATTAATAATCATAGAATAAAAATGATTAAGTTAAATACAAATGAGCCTATAGATGTAGGAACAGATGAAAAAGGAATATATGAAAGAGTTATAGATATAGAATTTTATTATGAAAGGAATGAGGGATAATGTCTAAAGTAGAAAGTGGAGTTTATCCAGTACACCAAAATAAATTTAAAATAGGTATAAAGGGTGCTACTAGTACTCAACCAACAGATATGAAAACTATTAAAGATTTAGAAACATTTTCATTATCTATGGATAACAATATCGAAGAATGGTCGGCTTTAGACCAAGAAGGTTGGACTAGAAGAATGTCAACTGGAAAAGGATTTTCTATTTCATTAAGTGGTAAAAGGTGTGTTGGAGATGATGGGAATGATTATGTAGCAGGATTATTATTTAAAAATGCACAAGATTTAGATAGTAAATTTGAATGGATATTTCCAGATGGAACAAAAGTATCATTTGATTGTATAGTTAATGTTACAAATGTAGGTTCTGGGGACGCAACAAATGTAGGAGCATTAGAGTTTGAAGTGCTTTCAAATGGTAAGCCAACAATTAGTACGGAGGAATAAAAAATGAGTATGATAGATATTTCAAAGAAATTAAGTAATGATAAACCAGTAATAAAAATTGCAGAAGGAAAGGAATATAAAATTAATAATAGCAAAAATACTATGTTATTAATTAATCAAGAAATGCAAAATAATAAAAATGAATTAGAAGCAATGGATAAGGCTGTTAAATTAGCATTAGGCCAAAGTGCTTTTGAAGAAATTGAAAACATGGAATTATCTTTTGCAGATTATAAAGTTTTATTTATAGGTATTATGGCTGGGGTTTCTGACCAAAGTTATGAAGAAGTAGAAAAGAATTTTAATACACCCAGCTAAAGATAAGCAAGAATCTTGGTATGATCTATTAGAGGATTATGATTTAATAGAAGCAAGTTTTGCAAAGCAATATGGAATAAGGTTGAGAAATGAACAGGATATGACATGGAGTGAATTTGCAACTTTACTTAGTGGACTTATGCCAGATACACCATTAGGGCAAATTATTTCAATTAGAGCCGAAAAAGATAAAGAAATAATAAAAAGATTTACTAAAGATCAAAAAAGAATACAAAGTGATTGGAAAAGAAGACAATCTAAGAATGTTGACAAAGAAAGTTATGAAGATGCAATGAATGCATTTAAAAATATGTTCATCTCAATGGCCAATAGTAAGTAAGCACCTAGTTTATTCTAGGTGTTTTAGTTTTTCATTAAGGGGTGAGATATGTCAACAGAAAGTGTAGGACAAATTGGTTTAGATTTAGTTGTTAATCAAAATCAATTTGATAGGCAAATGAGAGGAATAACTAATATAGCAAGTAAAGCTGGGAAGATATTAGCTGGAGCATTTGCAATAAAAAAAATAACTGAATTTACATCAGCATGCCTTGATTTAGGAAGTGATTTAGCAGAAGTACAAAATGTAGTAGATGTTACTTTTAGTAAAATGAATGAGCAAGTAAATAATTTTGCTCAAAATGCAGTTTTTCAATTTGGTTTAAGTGAAACAATGGCTAAACAATACACTGGAACATTTGGAGCAATGGCAAAAGCCTTCGGGTTTGTAGAAAGTGAAGCTTATGCAATGTCAACAACACTTACTGGATTAGCTGGAGATGTAGCTTCGTTTTATAATATTACACAAGGAGAAGCTTATACTAAATTAAAATCAGTATTTACAGGCGAAACTGAATCATTAAAAGATTTAGGAGTAGTAATGACACAAACTGCATTAGATCAATTTGCATTAGCAAATGGTTATGGAAAAACTACAGCTAAAATGACAGAACAAGAAAAGGTTGCATTAAGATACGCTTTTGTTCAACAACAATTATCTTTAGCACAGGGAGATTTTGCTAGAACAAGTGATTCATGGGCCAATCAAGTAAGAATATTAAAATTACAATTTGATAGTTTGAGGGCAAGTTTAGGACAAGGATTTATTGCAGCAGTAACTCCAGTAATAAAAGTGATAAATACAATTATGGGGAAATTAGTTCAACTGGCTAATGTATTTAGTGCATTTATGAAACGATTATTTGGTGTAAAGAGTGATTCAAGTTCAGGTATAGGAGCTGTAGCTTCTGATGTATCAAGTGCAACTAATGCAATGGATAATTTAAGCAATTCAACTAGTGGAGTTGGAAGTGCAGCCAAAAAAGCAGCTAAAGAAATAAAGGGGTTAATGGGAATTGATGAAATAAATACTATTAGCTCAACTGGTTCAGATAGTGATAGTGGATCTGGTGATAGTTCTGGAATTGGTAATATTGGAATGGATGATTGGGATTTTTCTCAACAAGAGAAAGCTACTGATGGATTACTAAGTAAAGTTGAAGTATTTGCTGATAAAGTAAGAAATATTTTTAAAAATATTTCAAATTTCATAAAAAAGCATAAAGAAATTATATTATCCATTATAGGGGGATTAGTTTCTGGAATAATAGCATTTTTTATTGCAGGAAATTGGGGTGCAATTACTGGAGCAATAGCAAGTGTAATTGGCTGGATTGAATTAATACCAACAGCTTTAGGGTTGGCTGGATTAGCATTAACAACTCCAGCATCATTAATAGCAGGAGCAGTAGCAGTTGTTACAACAGCTTTTTTATATCTATGGCAAACCAGTGATAGTTTTAGAAATGCCTTAATTAATGGATGGAATGCTTTAGTAAGTGCATTAACACCATATTTTAAGGCAATTATGGGAGCATTAAAATTAGTTGGTGACTTTTTAGTTACAGTACTTAAACCTATATTATTTTTGTTATGGGATGCTTGGTGTACTGTAGTAGATAATATAGTAAAAGTAACAATGTCATTGTGGACTAATTGCATAGCTCCAGTAGTTAAATTTTTAGGTGAATGTCTTAAAAAGATAATTGATGGACTTAATGAAATATGGCAAGTATGGAAGCCTACAATAGAGAAAATAGGTGAAATACTTATTGTAATATGGAATAATTGCTTAAAACCAGTTATAAATTGGTTAGGAAATGAGTTTATACAGGCATTTAGAAATGTAGGTAATTATATCAAGCCTATTTTAGAAAGTTTAAAAATTATGTTTGGTGGATTAATAGATTTTATCGTAGGAGTGTTTACTGGAAATTGGCAAAAAGCTTGGCAGGGAGTACAAAATATATTTAGAGGTATATTTGATGGATTAACTAATATTGCTAAGAAACCATTAAATGCTATTATAGATGCAATAAATGCAATGATTAGAGGATTAAATAAAATTAAATTGCCAAATTGGATACCTGGGTTTGGTGGAATGGGAATTAATATTCCTACAATACCTAAACTTGCAAAAGGTGGTATAGTTGATGCTCCTACTATAGCTATGGTAGGTGAAGCTGGTAAGGAAGCAGTAATGCCTTTAGAGAACAACACAGGATGGATAACTGATTTAGCAGCTAAAGTAGCAGATAGAATGCCAGTGAGTGGAGGAAATAGCAATGATAATTCAATGAGTGGAGATTTAATTCTACAAATAGATGGCTCAATTATAGGAAAAGTTGCTTTAAACCAATTAAGAAAAATGCAAAGACAAGGTGGAATTACATTAATTCCAGTATAAATAAGGAGTGGTAATATGCTTAGTATTAATGGAGTAGCAATTGCTAGTCCTAAATCATTTGAAGTTACAATTAGTGATTTAGATGGAGAATCAAATCGTAATGCAAATGGTGAAATGATTAGAGATAGAATAGGAGTTAAAAGAAAAATAGCTTTAGAATGGTCACCATTAACACAAAGAGAAATATCAACATTACTTATAGCAGTAAGTAGTGTTTTTTTTACAGTTACTTTTCCAGATCCTCAACAAGGAACAGTAACTAAAACAATGTATGTAGGAGATAGAACAGCTCCTGCATATGTTTATGATACAAAAACTA
>OCPP01001242.1_pt1 | contig 14434 bp, 11 predicted proteins | sample 1538211 | NCBI WGS metagenome assembly OCPP01 (sample SAMEA2580193, study PRJEB22360) | human gut metagenome | biome: human gut; feature: human-associated habitat; material: faeces | place: Denmark | collected 2008/2010
CACATCACGGTGATGGGAAAAGAAGATCAGCCGTGCGACCACAAATATGACGTAACAGGTTCCCTGTGCGAAAACAACGATAAATTCGCGATCGACCGCATGCTTCCGGAAGTGGAAGTCGGAGACCTCCTCTTCATCCACGACACCGGCGCACATGGATTTTCCATGGGATACAACTACAACGGAAAATTAAAATCTGCAGAGGTTCTGTTAAAAGAGGACGGCAGCTTTGAAGTCATCCGCCGCGCAGAAACCCCGAAGGATTACTTCGCTACACTGGATGGAACACCGGAATATGAAAAGATGTTTGGAAATAAATAAGAGATAACAACAGTAAAACCCCTTTCAAAAAGAACCATGCGGCAGATGGCCGGTTCTTCGAAAGGGGTTTTCTTTCTTTCAAAAGCTGTTTTTTGAAGGGAAGACAATAAAAAAAGATCTGCATCAACGTTCGTTCTTGCAGATCTTTTTTAGCTATGCCGCTGGCCGGACTCGAACCGGCACGGTTATTCACCGCTTGATTTTGAGTCAAGTGCGTCTACCAATTCCGCCACAGCGGCAGTGTTCGTAATCAGAACAAGATATATTTTACCATAAAAACAAGAAGGACGCAAGAGAAAAAAATGGAATAATTATCATAAAAACTTTCTAAAAAAGATTGACGAAAGGAAAAAATAGAAGTATAGTGTAGATAGTTTAGTACCATACTAAATTTTACATCATAAGTTCAAATAACGATTTATCGAAAACGCCATCGTTAGATGGTCCACAGTGTGTGGAACGAAAACTGTTGTCTTCATAGACAGCAGTTTTTTTGTTGTCTAAAATTAGAAATGAAACATGGTTATGATTCAGTACTGTGAGAACAGCAAGAACCAGGAAGTAGAATTGTTGAAAATAGGAAAGAAAAGATGTAAAAAATCAAAATATATGGTAAAATTAGATAAAATGTAGAAAATGGAGGAAAGAACAGATGAAAGGGGAATATTATCTCGGACTTGATATGGGAAGCAGTTCGGTTGGATGGGCTGTGACAAATGAGAAGTACGAAATTTTGCGCGCACATGGAAAAACACTTTGGGGTGTACGGCTATTTGACAGTGCACAGACTGCAGAAGAGAGAAGAGGGTTTCGGACAGCAAAACGAAGATTGGATCGTCGTAATTGGAGAATAGAATTGCTGCAGAAAATTTTTGCGGAAGAAGTAGAAAAGATAGATGATGGATTTTTTCGCAGAATGAAAGAGAGTCGTTACTGGCCAGAGGATAAGCGTGACAGGCAGGGAAAGTGTCCGGAACTTCCCTATGCATTGTTTGCGGATGATGATTACACAGACAAAGAATATCATAAACAGTTTCCAACCATCTATCATCTGAGAAAATGGTTAATGGAAACTGACGAAACGCTTGATATTCGCCTGATATATCTTGCTCTGCATCATATGATGAAACACAGAGGCCATTTTCTATTAAACGGAAATATCGAACAGGTAAGAGAATTTCAGACAACATTTGAACAGTTCCTTGAAGCAGTGAGGGCAGAAGAACTTGGCTTTTCTTCCGAGATTGGAGTGGAAAGAAGCAAGGAAATAGAGGCAATTTTAAAAGACCGAACATTGACCAAATCTGCGAAAAAGACAAAAGCAGTAAAAGCAATGCGGGCAGAAACATCCTGTGAAAAAGAGTGGCTGGGATTGATTACCGGTGGAACAGCAAAACTGGGAAATTTGTTTGGGGAAAAACAGATGGATACACTGGAACGGCCAAAACTTTGCTTCGCAGATGCAGGTTATGAAGAATACGCTGGAGAGATCGAAGCAGAGCTGGGAGAAAAATATGTATTAATTGAACACGCAAAAGCAGTGTACGATTGGGCTGTTCTGGCTGATATTTTGCAGAACTATTCTTCTCTTTCAGAGGCAAAAGTGGCACTTTATGAAAAGCATAAAAAAGATCTGAAAGATCTGAAAAAGCTGGTCAGAGAGAATCTTTCAAGGGAAGAATATCAGAGACTGTTTGCAAAAAAGGATGAAAAAGCTAATTATTATGCGTATATCAAGGCACCAAAACAATGTAGTCAGGAAGACTTTTACGGTTATCTGAAAAAGAATATTCTGGGCAAGATATCAGATGTGACGAAAGTATCCTGTATGCAGAAGGAAATGGAAATGGGAACGTTTCTTCCGAAACAGACTGTAAAAGACAACAGTGTCATTCCGTATCAGATTCATTTATATGAATTAAATGCAATCCTGAAAAATCTGGAAGATAAAGTTCCGCTACTGAAAGAGAATGGAGAGAAGATTCAAAAGATTTTCACATTCCGCATTCCGTACTACGTAGGACCCTTAAACGGAATTCGAAAAAAAGGGGAGAAGAGTAACTGGGCGGTACGAAAAGAAGGCAAAATATATCCATGGAACTTCGATGAGATGGTAGATTTGGAAGCAAGTGCAGAGCAGTTTATTCGAAGAATGACGAATAAATGTACTTATCTGCCAAGTGAAGATGTTTTACCAAAGTATTCTCTGCTGTACAGCAAATACGAAGTTTTAAATGAATTAAATAATCTGCGTTTGGATGGAGAAAAGATATCTGTAGAGCAGAAACAGAAAATATATGAAGAAGTATTCCAGAAAAGCAGAAAAGTTACACAGAAAAAACTGAAAAACTATTTAGTGAAAGAAGGAATTACCGGAAAAGAAGTTGAAATTACCGGAATTGATGGTGATTTCAAGAGTTCTCTTACGGCATACCATGACTTTAAAGAGAAATTAACAAATTTGTCACTGAACCAGGCGGAAAAAGAATGCATCATCCTGAACGTAACGCTGTTTGGAGATGATAAAGCGATACTGAAACAGAGATTAAAGAAACTGTTTCCGGAGTTGACAGAAAAACAAAGAGACAGCATAAGTAAACTGCCGTATCGTGGTTGGGGAAGACTCTCAAAAGTGTTTTTGGAAGAGACGGAAGCACCGGCACCGGAAACGGGAGAGGCATGGTCTATTATTCGGGCTTTGTGGGAGACGAATGACAATCTGATGCAACTGCTTAGCGAAAAATATTTGTTTGCATCGGCAATCGAAGAAAAGAATGGAAACGAACAGAAAAAACGGGATATTTCGTATGAATTAGTCGAGGAACTTTACGTATCACCGGCAGTGAAGCGGCAGATTTGGCAGAGCCTTTTGATTGTAAAGGAAATCTGTAAAGTGATGGGAAACCCACCGAAACGTGTTTTTATAGAAATGGCAAGAGAGAAAACCGATCAGGGAAGAACCACTTCAAGAAAAAAGAAACTGCTGGAACTCTATAAAAAATGTAAAGCGGAAGAAAAAGACTGGATAGATGAGATTGAAAAGCGTTCCGATGCGGAAATGAGAAGAGACAAGCTGTATTTGTATTATACGCAAAAAGGAAAATGCATGTATTCCGGTGAAACAATTGAACTGGAGGAATTGTGGGATAATCAGAAGTATGACATTGATCATATTTTTCCACAGTCCAAAGTGATGGATGATAGCCTGGATAACCGGGTACTTGTAAAGAAAAAGTGTAATCAGATGAAAGAGGATAAATATCCGATCGATGAAACAGTTCGGAAAAAAATGCAGCCATTCTGGAAATCTTTAGTGGATGCCGGATTGATCAGTGAAGAAAAATATAAACGGCTGATAAGAGGAAATGGATTTGAACCGTCTGAATTGGCTGGATTTATTTCCAGGCAGCTGGTGGAAACTCGTCAGAGTACAAAAGCGGCAGCAAGTATTCTGCAGCAGGTGATCCCGGATACACAGATTGTTTATGTGAAAGCGCCAACCGTTTCAAAGTTCCGTAAGGATTTTAAATTTCTGAAGGTACGGGAGATGAATGATTATCATCATGCGAAGGATGCTTATTTGAATATTGTCGTTGGCAACGCATATTTTGTAAAATTCACATCAAATCCGATTCACTTCATTAAGGAAAATCCGGGAAGAAGTTATAACCTGAAGAAGATGTTTGAACAGGAAAGAATTGAACGAAACGGAGAAATTGCCTGGGAAGGCGGGAACGGAACCATTGTGACAGTCCGAAAATTTATGGAGAAGAACAACATTCTTGTGACGCGAAGATCGTATGAGGCAACAGGTGCATTGTTTGACCAGCAGATTGTCAAAAAAGGAAAAGGTCAGGTTCCGATCAAGAGCAGTGATGAACGGCTTTGTGATATACAGAAGTATGGAGGATATAACAAAGAGGCGGGAGCTTACTTTGTACTGGCAGAATCGGAGGGCAAAAAGGGAAAGAAAATACGAACAATCGAGTATGTGCCGATTCGTCTGAAAAAGGAAATTCAGAAGTCAGAAGAAAATATAATTCGGTATCTGGAAGAGGAAAGACAGTTAAAGAATCCGCGAGTGCTGGTGCCGGAAATCAAAATAGATACTCTGTTTTGTGTGGACGGATTTTATATGTGGGTTTCCGGAAGATCAGGAGATCAGCTATTGATGCAAGGTGCAAATCAGCTGGTACTTTCCCAGGAAGAAATGGAAATACTGAAAAAAATAGTACAGTACGTGGAACGTAAAAAACAGAATAAAGAACTGAAAATTTACGATTCCGACCATTTAGAAGAAAAGAAGGTGGTGATGCTGTATGAAACCTTTTTAAATAAATTAACAAATACGGTATATGCAAAAAAACTTGGAGCACAGGCAAAGACATTAACGGAAAAAAGAGAAAAATTTAAAGAATTATGCATAGAAGAAAAGTGTATCGTTTTGTATGAAATTTTACATTTTTTCCAGTGCCAGAGTGTTACCGCTGATTTGAAATTAATTGGAGGATCTGGAAGAGCAGGAATTTTGTATCTCAACAAAAATATAACCGATTGCAGTCGAATCGAAATGATTCATCAATCGCCAACCGGTATTTACGAGCAGGCAGTAGACCTGAATGCATTATGAGCTGGCGGATTGTGGTTATTTCCAAACGGGCAAAGCTGGACTATCAGCTTGGTTATCTTGTGGTGCGAAATGAGGAAGTAACAAAAATACATTTAAGTGAAATATCAACCATTCTGATTGAGTCAACAGCAGCAACAGTCACAACAAGTCTGCTGGCAGAGCTGACAAAAAAGAAAATAAAAGTGATTTTTTGCGATGAAAAGAGAAATCCATCGTCGGAACTGGTTGGGTATTACGGAAGTCATGATACCAGCAATAAGGTCAGAAAGCAGATTCAGTGGAGCCGGCACAGTAAAGAAGCGATCTGGACAGAGATTGTGACGGAAAAAATACGAAAACAGAAGGAACTGTTAAAAAATCTGGGAAAGGAAGAAGCGGGTCTGTTAGAAGCATATTTACAGGAGATTGGCTGGAACGATGAGACAAACCGGGAAGGGCATGCGGCAAAGGTATATTTTAATGCGTTGTTCGGCATGACATTTACCAGAACTGCGGATTGTCCGGAAAATGCAGCGCTGAATTACGGATATAGCATTTTGTTGTCTGCGTTTGCGAGAGAAATTGTAGCGAGCGGTTATATTACACAGCTCGGACTCTTTCATGATAATATGTTTAATCAGTTTAATCTGGCGTCCGATTTGATGGAACCGTTCCGTGTTCTGATTGACCGGGAAGTAATCCAAATGCAGAGGAAAGAATTTACGCATGAGGAAAAAATACAGTTGGTCAATGTATTAAACAACGAAGTCATGATAGACGGGAAAACACAGTATGTGAATAATGCCATAAAAATTTACTGTAAAAGTGTATTTGATGCCTTAAATGAGAATGACAGTGCATTGATCCGGTTTTACGGCCTATGAGTTATCGTTTTATGAGAGTATTGGTACTGTTTGATCTTCCGGTGCTGACGGGCGATCAGAGAAGAGAATATGCGAGATTTCGAAAGTTTTTATTGAAAAGCGGATTCCTGATGCTCCAGGAATCCGTATACTGTAAGCTTGCGTTAAATACAACTGCAGTGAATGGAATCGTGGATCAGATTCATAAAAATAAGCCGGAAGAAGGCCTGGTACAGCTTTTAACGGTGACTGAGAAGCAGTATGCGAAAATGGATCTGATTGTTGGGAACGTAAAGAGCGAAGTGTTGAATACGGATGAAAGGCTGGTGATTTTATGAAACTGGTACATGTGGACTTGGAAAAACCTATTGCGATTCATCGGAACTGTCCCACGGAATGGATTATAGAATCACCGGAGCTGTTTTTAAAATATGTGGAGCAGCTGCAAAAACAAAATCAGGGAGAGGAGGGAAATTTCGTACTTTCTAAAGCTGACACAGAGCTGAATATGAAAAGAGATGTGGAATTGGTATTAACGCCCTTTTCTCTTGATTTTGCGGATCACAGAATACAAAAACGGTTATTTACAGAGCTGGTCAAAAGTGCGCAAAATGAAGAAATGTTTCTGGAAACACAGAGAATTATTGCGGAACTGAAGAAATACATCTATCAATTGGAAGCTGTCAGTGGGTACGAATTGGAACAAAATGAGGAAATCGATTTGAGCGCACTCCTAAAATTGATGGGAGTTCAGACAGAAACCGAAAAAGAGATGGGACTTCTGGAAAAATTAACGCAATATATCAAAGTTATGGCCGAACTTCTCCAAAAAGAACTGGTGATTTTAGTCAATATTCGATCCTATCTGAACGAAACACAAATAAACAAACTCTCCCAAATGGCATGCTACTATGAAATATCCTTGCTTTTCATAGAAAATATACAAAGGGACTTTTCGAATCAGAGAGAATATTATATAATTGACAAAGATGGATGTGATGTCTATTAATATCCATCGGATGTTTGAGTACCTGTTTTGTGCAGATGAAAGCAGTTCATTTTTAAATTTGAGGTTTGAGAATGATGTAAAAATGTATGGTACTCAAACTCCCCTGATGTCCTGCAATGCTCATGTCCTGTTTGAGAATGATGTAAAAATGTATGGTACTCAAACTCCGTCAATTTTCCCTTGTGCGCGTATTCAGTTTGAGAATGATGTAAAAATGTATGGTACTCAAACTCTGCTGCTTCTTTCTCGATCTCACCTCGCGTTTGAGAATGATGTAAAAATGTATGGTACTCAAACGATACAATAATCAGCCTCGTGCTTCTCTGGGTTTGAGAATGATGTAAAAATGTATGGTACTCAAACCCGATCGGATGGGATACGGCTGGACGCAGGGTTTGAGAATGATGTAAAAATGTATGGTACTCAAACAAATGCCGTCAGAGTCCCAATTTGCCGCCTGTTTGAGAATGATGTAAAAATGTATGGTACTCAAACAAGAAGTAGTGAGCAATGAGAACAGAAAGCGTTTGAGAATGATGTAAAAATGTATGGTACTCAAACCTTCCATGAGGGCGACTGTCTTGCAACGCTGTTTGAGAATGATGTAAAAATGTATGGTACTCAAACCTTGTACATCGGCTGTCCGTCAACTTCCATGTTTGAGAATGATGTAAAAATGTATGGTACTCAAACTATTTTGTGCGCTTTTGGGCATCCCGGATCAGTTTGAGAATGATGTAAAAATGTATGGTACTCAAACAGTATTACGAAGAGGGTTATATTTATATTAGTTTGAGAATGATGTAAAAATGTATGGTACTCAAACGCTAATTGCTATCTCATCATCATCGCAGTCGTTTGAGAATGATGTAAAAATGTATGGTACTCAAACACATTGTTTTCATGCACAGGTATAAGCCTAGTTTGAGAATGATGTAAAAATGTATGGTACTCAAACTGACGATATGCCACCCGCCGAATGGGAAGAGTTTGAGAATGATGTAAAAATGTATGGTACTCAAACTTTCCACCTCCCCTAAATCTGTAAGTAATGGTTTGAGAATGATGTAAAAATGTATAGTACTCAAACATTTTCAGGGCAAATTCTGCTAAATCGTACGTTTGAGAATGATGTAAAATTTATTTTTGTGAACAACAAGAATAGATAATTCAAAATGAAATATTCAGAAGACAGTATGAAATCGACTTAATTGTCTTTTTCTTGCTGTCTTTTTCCTTGTCTCAAAGCGCCGCACCATGTATAATAAAACCACAAGAATTTCATTTCATAGTTTTTACAGGAGGAACCTGAATCATGATCCTTGCAATAGACATCGGCAACACGAACATCGTCCTTGGGTGTGTGGAAGGGAAAAAAACATACTTTATCGAAAGACTCTCCACGGACAAGGCAAAAACAGAGCTGGAATACGCAGTCAGCCTGAAAAATGTACTGGAACTGTATGAGATTCCGGTGGAGCAGATCGAAGGAGGTATCATCTCTTCCGTTGTTCCGCAGGTGACAGAGCTCTGCCGGAGTGCGGCAGAAAAAGTGATTAAAAAGCCGGTCAAAGTTGTCGGCCCCGGTGTGAAGACCGGACTTAATATCAAACTGGACGACCCCGCAACGGCAGGAAGCGATCTTGTTGTTGTAGCAGTAGCAGCGCTGAATGAATACACATGTCCGCAGATTGTTATCGATATGGGAACTGCCACGACGATGAGTGTACTTGATCAGAAAGGAAGCTTCATCGGAGGCGTGATTCTTCCGGGACTTCGTACTTCGCTGGATGCTCTCGTATCAAATGCCGCGCAGCTTAGCCAGACCAGTCTGACAGCACCGAAAAAAGTCATTGGCAAAAATACGCTGGACTGTATGAAAGGCGGTATGATTTATGGAAACGCTGCCAGCATCGACGGCATGATCGAACGGATGGAAGAAGAACTTGGCTGCAAATGCACGATTGTGGCTACCGGAGGTCTGGCGAAAGCTGTGATTCCGCACTGCAGACATGACATCATCATCGATGAGAATCTGCTCCTGAAAGGTCTTCAGATCATCTACGAGAAAAACAGGTAGGGAAACCGTTTGTTGACAAAGTTTGCGAATTGTTATAACATATGTATAACAAAACGATACGAGAAAGCAGGGTGTAACTATGTATTATGAGACAATACAGATCGATTTCAACAGCGATGAAGCGATCTATATCCAGCTGAGAAATCAGATTATTCTGGGTATTGCCACTTCCAGAATTCAGGAAGGAGATACTCTACCTTCGGTAAGACAGCTCGCAGACAATATCGGAATCAACATGCATACCGTAAATAAGGCCTACAGCGTACTCCGGCAGGAGGGGCTTCTTTCGATTGACCGAAGAAAAGGAGCCGTTATCTCTATCGATGCGGATAAACTGTATGCCATGCAGGAACTGCGCGAAGATCTGCAGGTGATTCTTGCAAAAGCCGTCTGCAAAAATATATCAAAAGAAGAAGTACATCAGCTTGTAGATGAAATTTACAGCAATTACGCAGACGAAACATGAAGGAGACAATAGTATTATGAGAGAAGGATATACCAGTCAGGCAAAAAAAGCACTGGCATATGCGGTTAGGACAGCTGAAAAATGTGGACATAATTACGTAGGAACCGAACACCTTCTGATCGGACTTCTGAACGTGGAGGATGGCACAGCAGGCATGGTGCTTTCTGAGTTTCACGTAGATGCCGGACAGCTTACCGAACTGATTGACCGTCTGATTGCACCAGGCGGAAACACCGTGACCGAATCCCGACCGGGCTATACTCCGCGGGTACGCAGAGTGCTTGAAAATGCAGAAGCGGAGGCAGCGCGTTTTAAGAGCAGAGCTGTGGGAACCGAGCATTTGCTGATCGCAATCTTAAAAGAAAGTGACTGTGTTGCTACCCGTTTGCTTTTTACCATGGGGATCAACATTCAGAAACTATATGGAGCAATCCTTACTGCCATGGGCGAGGCACCGCTGCAGGGCGGTGCAAGCGGAAATGCAAATACCGGCCGCGGACCGCAGACAAGAGGTGGAGCGCAGACCAGCGAAACGCCGGCACTGGACCAGTACAGCCGGGATCTGACTGAGCTTGCGCGCGAAGGAAAACTCGATCCGGTTGTCGGCCGTGGGCAGGAAATTGAGCGTGTCATTCAGATCTTAAGTCGCCGGACAAAAAACAACCCGTGTCTGATCGGAGAGCCGGGTGTCGGAAAAACGGCGATTGCGGAAGGTCTGGCGCAGCGGATTGCCCTTGGCATTGTGCCGGAAACGATCCGCGATAAGCGAGTTGTTGTCCTTGACCTTTCCGGAATGGTAGCCGGAAGCAAATACCGCGGTGAGTTCGAAGAGCGTATCAAACGTGTCGTCAAAGAAGTGACGGACAATGAAAATATTCTGCTGTTCATCGATGAACTTCACACCATCATCGGGGCCGGCGGTGCAGAGGGAGCACTCGATGCATCCAATATCTTAAAACCGTCCCTTTCCCGCGGAGAAATTCAGCTCATCGGTGCAACCACGCTCGAAGAATACCGTAAATACATCGAAAAAGATGCCGCATTGGAGCGCCGTTTCCAGCCGGTCAAAGTAGAAGAACCGACGGAAAGCGAAGCACTTGATATCTTAAAAGGCCTGCGCCCATACTACGAACGCCACCACGGCGTGGAAATCACCGATGAAGCACTGGAAGCAGCCGTAAAAATGAGCGTCCGCTACATCAACGACCGTTTCCTGCCGGATAAAGCCATCGATCTGATCGATGAGGCATCCGCAGGCGTACAGCTCGCCGGCTACCAGGTGCCGGACAACATGGCAAAAGAGGAGCAGACACTGTTCGAAGTACAGAAAGAAAAAGAATCCGCGATCAGTGCCGGCGATTTTGAGCAGGCAAAAGAACTGCAGGCGCGCCAGCAGGAGCTCGAAAAAGATCTGGAGCAGATCCGAAAACGCTTTGAACGCCGTTGCAAAAACAAAAAACTGCAGGTAACAGAAGAAGAAATCGCAAAAACCGTATCCACCTGGACGAAAATTCCGGTACAGCGTCTCGCGGAAGGAGAATCGAAACGTCTGGCAAGACTGGAGCAGACACTCCATAAACGCGTTGTCGGCCAGGAAGAAGCCGTGACAGCTGTGGCAAAAGCCGTAAAACGAGGCAGAGTCGGATTAAAAGACCCGAACCGTCCGACAGGATCCTTCCTGTTTCTTGGACCGACCGGTGTCGGAAAAACAGAACTTTCCAAAGCACTCGCCGAGGCAGTTTTCGGTACAGAGCAGGCCCTGATCCGCGTCGACATGTCGGAGTACATGGAGAAACACAGCGTCTCCAAACTGATCGGCTCCCCTCCGGGATACGTCGGCTACGAGGAAGGCGGCCAGCTCTCCGAAAAAGTGCGCCGCAACCCGTACAGTGTGATCCTGTTTGACGAGATCGAAAAAGCGCACCCGGATGTCTTCAACATTCTGCTGCAGGTGCTTGATGATGGCCATATCACCGACGCGCAGGGCAGAAAAGTTGATTTCAAACAGACCTGCATTATCATGACATCCAATGCCGGAGCACAGAACATTGTAGCGCCGAAACGCCTTGGATTCCTTTCGACAGAAGATGAGCGGAAAGACTACGAATACATGAAGGGCCAGGTGATGGAAGAAGTCAAACGGATGTTTAAGCCGGAATTCCTGAACCGAATCGACGAGATTATTGTATTCCATCAGCTTACCAAGGCGGATATGAAGAAGATTCTGCAGATTCTGCTCAAAGATCTGGAGCGCCGCTGCAAGGAGCAGATGGACATTGAATTGAAAGTCCGTGACACCGTGAAAGAATATCTCGTGGAAAACAGCTTCGACAGCAAGTACGGTGCCCGCCCGTTAAAACGCGCGATCCAGAGCAAAATTGAGGATCCGCTCGCAGAAGCCATCCTGAACGGAGAAGTGAAAAAAGGCGATACCGTTGCGGCTGGAATGAATAAGAAAGAGATTACATTTAAGGTTCTTGAGAAAAAATAATATAAAATTCCATAAATTATATGGTAAAATCTTTTCGATTATGGTATGATTTTCACAAACAAACGAAACACCACAAAAGACAAGACCAGGAGGGCATTTACAAATGTCAGTAGTAAAAGAATTAATCCGCACAGAGGCAGACGGAGGCATCAGCTTCGGAGATTATGAGCTTGCGGCAAAGGCAAAAAAATCTGATTTTGAGCACAGAGGAGATCTGTATAAAGTAAAAACCTTTAAGGAAATCACAAAGCTGGAGAGAAACGGACTGTTCGTATACGAATCCGTTCCGGGAACCGCAGTTACCGATCTGAACGTATTCGACGACGGCATGACCTTCAAAGTAGAAGGACCGGAGGATGCACAGATCACCGTTGAAATGGAAGCAGAGACCGAATACAAGGTGCTGCTCGACGGCGTAAACGTTGGCCACATGACCACAAACCTCGGCGGAAAACTTTCCTTCAGCGTAGAGCTGGAAAAAACAGAGGATGTAGCAGTAGAAATCGTAAAAGCATGATGAAGTAAAAAAAGAAGGCTGTCGCAGAACGTGTGCGGCAGCTTTTTTGACAATTATAAGGGAGACAACTATGGCAAAAGCAAAAAAGACAGCCTTTTTCTGCCAGAACTGCGGCTATGAGTCCGCAAAATGGATGGGCCAGTGTCCGGCGTGCAGAGAATGGAACACGTTTGTGGAGGAACCGACGGCGGCCAAAACACCGGCGGGAAACCAGGGGCTCGGAAGCCACAGCGCAGCGGGCAGAAAGCCGGTGCATCTGACGGAAATTTCAACAGGAAAAGAAGAGCGTATCCCGACGGGAATCGGAGAACTCGACCGGGTGCTCGGCGGAGGAATCGTGCCGGGTTCCCTGACACTGGTCGGCGGCGATCCGGGAATTGGAAAATCCACACTCCTTCTGCAGGTGTGCCGCATGCTGTCCACAGCAGGACATCAGGTTTTATACATTTCCGGCGAGGAGTCCCTGCGCCAGATCAAACTGCGCGCCGTGCGGATCGGAGAATTTAATGAAAATCTGTCCCTGCTCTGTGAGACGAATCTTGACATCATCCGCGCCGTCATGGAAAAAGAGAAGCCGGAGATGGCCGTCATCGACTCGATCCAGACCATGTACAACGAGGAGGTCAGCTCTGCGCCGGGCAGTGTATCCCAGGTCCGGGAATCGACGAATGTGCTGATGCAGATTGCAAAGGGAATGGGAATTTCGATCTTTATCGTCGGTCATGTGACAAAAGACGGTAATGTGGCCGGCCCACGTGTGCTGGAACACATGGTAGATACCGTGCTGTACTTCGAGGGCGACCGTCATGCGTCCTACCGGATTCTACGCGGCGTCAAAAACCGTTTTGGTTCTACAAATGAGATCGGCGTCTTCGAAATGCAGACAGAGGGACTCGTGGAAGTGAAAAATCCATCGGAGTACATGCTGAACGGACGGCCGGAGGGAGCTTCCGGTTCGGTTGTCGCATGCTCCATGGAGGGAACGCGCCCGATCCTGATCGAGATTCAGGCACTGGTCTGCCACAGTAATTTCGGAATCCCGCGCCGCACCGCAGCAGGATGCGATTTCAACCGTGTGAACCTGCTGATGGCAGTGCTGGAAAAACGCGCAAGAGTCAATCTTTCGACAAGCGATGCCTACGTCAACATCGCAGGCGGAATCAAGATGAATGAGCCGGCGATCGATCTTGGCATCGCACTTGCCGTCGTATCGAGCTACAAAGATCAGGTGATCGATGAGAAAACGGTCGTATTTGGCGAGGTCGGCTTAAGCGGTGAGGTCCGCGCCGTCAGCATGGCGGAACAGCGTGTACTGGAAGCAAAAAAACTGGGCTTCGAGCGGGTGATTTTACCTGCTGTCTGCATGAAGTCCGTGGAGAAAATCGGTGGAATCGCACTGATTCCGGTGGAAAATATTCAGGATGCGATTCTGCGCGTGGGGAAAAATTAGAAGGAAGTTGTGGAAAAAGGACCGGCGTGTGATGCGTACGGTCTTTTTTAAAAAATTCAGATAAAATATAAAATATGCAGAATTAACTATATTTTTCTAAAAATAAGAAAATTCGAAAAAAGGTGTTGACTTTTGCTTTGGGCGGTGTTATTATAACTAAGCTGTCAGCGAGAGCTGATGCGAATGAGTTTCTTTGAAACAGAAAAACCTAGTCCGGAGCCGGGTGGCTGCCGCGGGTTGGAAAAACTGCTTCAAAAAAACTTGAAAAAAGTTCTTGACAAAAGCAAATGAGTTTGATAAAATAAACGAGTTGCTGATCGAGAGAACAGCAAAGAAGTTCGAAAGAGCTTCAAAAAATAAATTAAAAAAGTTCTTGACAAACGAAAAGTTCTGTGATAAAATAAACGAGCTGATCCGAGTCGGAACAGCAGAGATCCTTGATAATTAAACAGTGAAACACATCCTCGAAAGTTCTGAATAAGTAATTCAAAACGATCGAAAGATCCTTTAAAACAGTAAAAGGGATAAATTAGCTAGTATGTTGATTTTGAACTTGGAACAAATCTTTTATCAGAGAGTTTGATCCTGGCTCAGGATGAACGCTGGCGGCGTGCTTAACACATGCAAG
>OCPP01001251.1_pt1 | contig 14343 bp, 10 predicted proteins | sample 1538211 | NCBI WGS metagenome assembly OCPP01 (sample SAMEA2580193, study PRJEB22360) | human gut metagenome | biome: human gut; feature: human-associated habitat; material: faeces | place: Denmark | collected 2008/2010
GTGCCGAGCTTCGGGGTGTACTCGTCCACGGGCAGAGCCTCGCGGCACTGGACATAGGGGCTGTGGCCGTCCGGGTCGCAGAAGTAGAACATATTGATGACGAAGGGAGCCTTGACGCCCCGCATCTCCACGTTGCGGAACACCAGACCGTCGATGACGGCGGTGTTGCCGCGGCCGCGGCGGGTCTTGACGCGGAGGCCGCGGTCGGTGTGGTCCATGAGGCACTGGGTGACCACCATGTCCCTGACGCCGCCGCTCATCTCGCTGCCGATGACGATGCCGCCGTGGCCCTTGTCCAGCAGGCAGTTGCGGATGACGGTGTGCTCGCAGCTCTTCTTGAGCTTCATGCCGAGGAAGACCTTGCTGGCCTTCATGGCGATGCAGTCGTCGCCGACGTGGATGTTCACGCCGATGATGCGGGTGTACTCGCAGCTCTCGGGGTCGATGCCGTCGGTGTTGGGGGCGTTGTAGGGGTTGTTGATGTTGAAGTTCAGCAGGTCGAGGTGTTTGACGAAGATGGGGTGGATGGTCCAGGAGTAGCTGTTCTGCACGGTGATGCCGTGGAGGCAGATATTCTCGCTGTCCACCATCGCCACGGCGCGGGGACGCCATGCGATGCGCTTGACCTTGGGGTCGATCCACCAGTCGCCGTTCTGGGCGTCGCAGTCCAGTGTGCCTTCGCCGGTGACGACGACGTCATGCACCTGGGTGATGTTCAGCAGGCCCGCAAAGCTGTTCAGCGGGTTGCCCTCCCAGCCGGTGAGGTAGTATTCGTCCACTTCGTTCTCGCTGGGGATGACGCCGGGCAGGATGGGGTAGTGGGTGCGGTCGTTGTCGCCCAGCAGCACAGCGCCCTTCTCGAGGTAGAGGGTGGTGCAGCTCTTCATGAAGAGGCTGGCGGTGCGGTAGCGGCCAGCGGGGACATATACCGTGCCGCCCCTGGGGCAGGTGGAAAGAGCAGCCTGCAGCCTGCCGGTGTTGTCGGTCTCGCCATCGGCGACGAGGCCGTAGCGGGATGCGTCCACAAAGAAGCTCTCAGCCTCGGTGGTGAAATCCAGCTTCAGGTGCTCACCCTCGGTGTCAACCTCCACGGTGTAGGCGGTGGACGGAGTCAGAGAGAAGAGGGAGAACACGTTGGTGTTGCAGCTTTCGTAAACGGTCTTGCCGTTCAGAGCCACGGCGAAGGGGTGCTCCGGGCGGAAGCACTTGCCGTTTTCCAGCTCGAAGACGGCGCTGCGGGTCATGGAACGGATGAGAGACAGATTCATTTTTACAGCCTCCTGAGTTATTTGCGTAGATTTGCGGCTTGCCCGCAGAGGGCGGGCATGGTACACTGGGGATAAGAATATCAGAGCACTGCCCCGGCGGGGCAGGCATAGCAAGAAGGGGGAAGGGCGGATGCGCGCCGAACGGGAAAAGCTCAACGCGAAGATCACGGCGGGAGCGCTCAAGCTGGCCGGCGGGCGGCTCGAGCTGCCTGCCGAGATGTGCCATATCGTTCTGTTTTCGGGCGGCAGCTGCACGGTCCAGTGCGGGGACATGTCGCTCCTGGTCAGCCCCGGCTGCGCATTGCTGCTGGGGCCGGGGGCGTGGGCGGTATCGCAGGCAGGCCACACCCAGCCGGAAATGCTGGGGTGCAGTTTCCCACAGGCGGCCCTCCACGAGATGAAGAACGCCACCGGCGAAGATTTCCTCCGCCTTTTTGCACCGGGAAGCCAGATGGCCCTTTACGGCAGCATCCAGTGGGCCAGCCGTCTGCGGACGCTGCTGGAGATGATGCGGAGCGCCATGGGCGAGCCGGAGTATCCCGGCGGGCTGTATCTGGCACTGACGCTCCACTATGTGGAGCAGGAGCACCGGGCGCAGAGCGCCGCCGACGCCCGCCCCCGCAACGAGACGGTGGAGCAGATCTGCGCCTACCTTGCGGCAAACTACCAGCAGAAGCTTTCCCTCACCGAGGTGGCGGCGCGGTTTTACATCTCGCCCTACTATCTGAGCCGGCTGTTCCGGCGGGTGACGGGGCAGTCCATCGTGGACTACATCAACGCCCGCCGCATCGAGGCGGCACAGAAGCTTCTGGAAACGACAGAGCTGAGCATCGGCAGCGTGGCCGAGCAGACCGGTTTCGCCTCTGCGGCCCACTTCCGCCGCGTCTTCCGGGAGACGATGGGCGTCGGGCCGCTGCAATACCGGAAGAGCAGAAAATAGAGTGCCACAAAAGCCTCTCCCTTTGGGAGAGGTGTCACCGAAGGTGACGGAGAGGGCAAGCCGGCTTCGACAAAGCCGCTGCGCAGCGATAAGCAGCCTCTTTGTCAGAGCAATATTATCGCAACGTCCGTACATCTCTGTCGGCGTCCTTGCCCTCTCAGGCGCTCACGCGCCAGCTCTCCCAAGGGGAGAGCCTTTGACATTGGAAATGCCCCCTGCGTCCTCTCTACGGGAAGAGGCACAGGGGGCATTCATGTTTGTCGGGATGATCCGAGCGGCGGGGGCTTCAGCTCAGCCCTTGACAGCACCGGCGGAGATACCTTCGACGAACTGATCCTGTGCGCAGAAGAAGACGATGAGCTGCGGCAGGATAGAGATCAGGGACAGGGCCAGAATGCGGTTCCAGGCAAAGCCCGTATCACCGTCCATGGACAGCTTGACGAACAGGGACATGGGGTACTTTGCAGGGGTCTGGACGTAAAGCAGGGGACCCATGAAGTCGTTGCAGCTCCACATGAACTGGAACAGTGCGCAGGACACCAGAGCGGGCATCAGCATCGGGACGATGACCTTGTACAGGGTCTGGAAGGAGGAGCAGCCGTCGATGGCGGCAGCCTCGTCCAGGTCGCGGGGGACGTTGCGCATGAACTGCACCAGCTGGTAGACGAAGTAGGTCTCAGTTGCGAATGCGCAGTGGACCCAGATGGCCAGATAGAACGGGCTGTTGACCCAGCCGAACTTGGTGTACAGCAGGAACTGAGGCACGTTCAGGACGACCTGAGGCAGGAACAGGGTGGCCAGCATGATGCTGAACAGGATCTTCCGGCCCGGGAAGTCGAAGCGGCCAAAGCCGTAAGCTGCAATGCAGGAGGAGACCACGGTGCAGATGACCTTGGGCAGGACGTAGCTGTAAGTGTTCAGCATGGCCTGCAGGATGTTGATGGAACCGCCGAAGTTGTTCAGCGCGTTCTTGTAGCCCTCCAGAGTGGGGTTCTTGATCCACAGGCCGATGCCTGCAAAGATCTCGCTGTTGTCCTTAAAGGTGGCGCTGATCATCCACAGCAGGGGATAGATCATGATGAGGCCCACCAGGATCAGGACGAAGTACTTGAAAAACGTCGCGATGGCATTAGAAGCTTTCATTCCCATACTGTCACACCTTACCTTTCATCCGAGTAGTAGACCCACTTCTTCTGGCTGGTGAAGGCGATGATCGTCAGGATGCAGACGATGACGAACATGATCCATGCCAGTGCGGAAGCCATGCCCATCTGGTTGGACTTGAATGCGTAGTTGTAGACCAGAATGGAGATGAGGGTGGTGGAACCGCGGGGACCGCCGTTGGTGATGATGAACGGGCCATTGAACTCCTGGAAAGCCTGGCAGATCTGAGTGACCAGGTTGTAGAAGATGATGGGGGTGATCATCGGGACGGTGATGGAGAAGAACTGACGCCACTTGCCTGCGCCGTCGATGGTGGCGGCCTCGTACAGGTCGGCCGGCACGCCCTTCAGAGCGGCGAGGAACAGCACCATGGCGGAGCCGAACTGCCAGATACGCAGGAAGCAGATGATCCACAGTGCGTAGCTGGGGTCGCTCAGCCAGGAGGGACCCTGGAAGTGGCCGAAGGTCAGCATGCGGATGAGGGTGTTGACCAGACCGTCATCACGGAACACGGCCTTCCACAGCACGGCGATAGCAACAGAGCCGCCGAGGATGGAGGGGATGTAGTAGACGGTGCGGAACACGTTCACGCAGGCGATCTTGAAGTTCAGGATGTAGGCGATGAACAGTGCGAAGACCAGCTTCAGAGGCACAGTGATGAAGCTGTACTTGAAGGTGGTGATGAGCGCCTTGGTGATCTTGGGAGTGGTGAAGGCGTCCACATAGTTCATGATGCCATACTGATGGATGCCGTTGAAGAAGTCCATATCCGTAAAGCTGTAGTACAGAGACTGGCCGAACGGAATGGCCTTGAAGACGACGAAGCCGATGATCCAGGGGATCAGGTAGAACAGGCCCTGCCATTTGTCAAAAAACTTCTGGGCCGGGGTACGCCCGAGAGAGGGCGCTTTGCTTTCTTTCATCCAGGGGGTCCTCCTTTTATAAGGATATGTCTCGTGCGCCGCACAATAGTTTGGACACATTTTTGTCAAAAAAATGTCATCACCGTCTTGCAAAAAAGGGGCATCCGTCCGTAGGTGGAAGGGATGCCCCTTGCAAGACTCCTTTATGCGGGGCGGCCTGTGTCAACACCGCGCGTGTGCGGGCCGCGAAAGGTCTGTGAGGCGGAAATTAGACGGTGTAGCCGACAGACTCCATGCCGTCCAGCAGGGTATCGACCAGGTCAGCGCCGGAAACATTGTCGTAATCCAGAGTGTCGAACACCTCCTGATAGACGCCGGTGCCGGTAGCCTTCAGGTCGTTGGACTCGAACAGGGGGTCGAGCTGGTTGGAAACGAAGGCCATGACCTTGCCGTTTGCCTCAGCCACCAGCTCCTTGACAGCGCCGGCGCTCTGAGCAGCAGCCAGACCAGCCTTGGAGGCGGGGATGCCGCACTCAGAACCCATGATGGAAGCGCCCTTCTCCTCGTTCAGCAGGAAGTTGATGAGGGTAGCTGCCTCTGCGGGATGCTCGCAGGTCTTGGTGATGGCCAGACCCATGGAGACCTTGGAGAAGCCGCCGTTGTAATCGCCGAACTTGATCTCCTCGCCCACGGTGAAGCCAGCCTTGTTCTCCTCGTCCAGAGCGTCAGCGTACTTGGTAGCGGAGGAGTCCCACTCGAAGCAGCCGGCCAGCTTGCCGGTGATCCACTCGGTGGACTGGTGAGCGGCGTTGTCGCCGTTGGAGCCGTAGTAGGTGGGCAGGCTCATGATGACGTGGCCCTCGACCAGGCTCTTGATGAAGTCGATGCCCTCAGCGATCTGGTCGGCATCGTAGTTCAGGGTAGAGGTGGTGGGGTCTGCCCAGTCCTTGCCGTACTTGGACTCGAGGTAGAAGACCATCAGGATCATACGGTCGTATGCACCCAGGTGCAGGGGATAGTAGTCATCGCCCAGCTTCTCCTGGAAGGTCTTGCCGGCAGCCATCAGCTCGTCCAGAGTGGTGGGGAAGGAGATGCCGGCCTTGTCGAAGGTGGTCTTGTTCCAGTAGAAGATACGGCCGGTCATGGAGACAGGCACGCACTGCTGAGAGTTTGCCACGTTGCAGGCAGCCAGCTTGGCCTCATCCCACTGGGTCAGGTCGAGGTACTCGGAGACGCTGTTCAGGTCGATGAAGGTCTGGCCGTTCTTGGAGTAGTTGTACAGCCAGTTCCAGTTGATCTGGCAGACATCCTCAGCGACGCCGCCAGCGAACTTGGTGGACATGGTGTCCTCCCAGCCGGACCATGCAGCGAAGGTGGGGTTGACGGTGATGGTGCTGTGCTCAGCAGAGAAAGCCTTGATGGCCTCCTGGTAAGCGTTGTGACGGGACTCGCCGCCCCACCAGCTCATGGTCAGGGTGACGGGGTCAGAAGACAGGCCGGCCACGGAAGCTGCTGCGGAAGAAGCAGCGGTGGAAGTGGCGGTAGAACCAGCGTTGCTGGAGCCGCCGCAGGCGGCCAGCAGGCCGGCAGCACCCACAGCGCCAGAGACCTTCAGAAAGTCACGACGAGAAATTGCCTTGCTCATTTTCGTTCTCCTCCTATGTAGAAAACATCTTCTTGCACGGATGCCTCTGCAAAGCATCCGTTGTATACAAATATGATACCAAAGGCAAGAAAAAAAAGAAAGATGCAAATTGTAGTGATAGCAGCAGAAAACGTACAAATATTGCGCTTATTTTTTGCCCGCTTTTGACGTCATTGCCAGAATGAATAAACTTGGACCGAAAAACTGTGCAACTTGTATACTTCAACGATTTGCATAGAAAACTGGGATGCAACAGGGGAAGATTGGCCTGAATTGCAAGAATTTTGTAGCCGAGGCAGAATTTGTTGAAAGAGCGTTGTATACATTAAAAGCAACGATAACAGAAAGTTCCGGCCCTGAGCTGATATATCAATAGCGCAAAAAACGCGCGAATTTGGGCGCGACTGATATATCACGGATGCAGAAAAGATACAAAAAATGCCGTCCGGCGTGCGGACGGCATAAGATCAGGAAAAGAGTCACCGGCGGGCGGCGTAGAAGGCGCTGCGCTCCCGGAAATAGCACTGGGGACACATGCTGACATACTGGACGTCGTTCTCAAGGTCGATGGCTACCTGTTCGCCCTCAAAGACGAAGCGGCCGTTGACCTTGCGGCAGTTGCAGGTGGCCTTGCGGCCGCAGGTGCAGATGGTCTTCATCTCCTCGATGGTGTGGGCCAGCTCCAGAAGCCGGGTGGAGCCGGGGAAGCCCTTGAGGGAGAAGTCGGAGCGCAGGCCGTAGCAGATGACGGGGATGTTCAGCTCTACCGTCACCATAAACAGCTGCTCGGCCTGCTCTGCGGTGAGGAACTGGCTCTCGTCACAGAGCACACAGGCCAGAGGCCGGCCCTCGCTGCCGGCGGCCCGGACGGCCTCCACCAGGTCCATGTCCGGCGGCACCAGCAGATCGGCAGGGCGGCGGACGCCCAGACGGCTCACGAGGTCGCCGCTGCCCTTGGTGTCCACCTTCGGCTTGAGGATGAGCACCCGCATCCCCTGCTCCTCGTAGTTGTGGGCCACCTGCATCAGCGCGGTGCTCTTGCCGCTGTTCATTGCGCCGTAACGGAAATAAAGCTTTGCCATGTCGAAAAAGTCTCCTCATGAAAGGACGCTCTCAGCCAAAGCCTGACGGAGAGGGCCGGTATTATCGATAGTATCTGCTCAGTCCTGATTGCGCAGCCGGTAGCCCAGGCTCATCAGGCTGTCGCCGAGGTGGACGTTCTCCACCACCACGTCGGGGTAGGAGACAGACAGATCGTAGTGGGAGAAGTTCCAGAAGCCCTGGATGCCCAGAGCCACCAGACGGCCGCTGATCTCCTCTGCGCCGCTGCGGGGCAGACAGAGCACAGCCACCTCGGGGTGGTGCTCGGCGCAGAAAGCTTCCAGCTCGTCGATGTGTAAGATCCGGATGCCGTTGATCTCTTTGCCCACCTCGTCGGGGGCGTTGTCGAAGGCGGCGATGAGCTTGTAGCCGTTGGTATCGGTGGTGATGAAGCGGCTCACAGCCTTGCCCAGACGGCCGCAGCCGATGAGGATGGTGGGCAGGAGGTCGCCGTTGCCAAAGAGCAGATGCTCAAGGATGCTCAGCAGGTTCTCCACCGAGTAGCCGATGCCCTGACGGCCATTCACGTCGCCGATGCAGTTGAAGTCCTGCCGCACCTGAGAGGCAGTGGTACCCATCTGGGCGGCCAGCTCACGGGACGAGATGCTGGTGATGCCGTCGTTCTTCAGGGTGCGCAGGTAGCGATAGTATTTGGGCAGGCGCTTGATGACGGGCAGAGAAGCTTTGCCGGGAGTGTTCATAGGGGGGTCTCCTTTCTTTTTATCCGCAGCATTGCCGGGGAGAGGTGCGCAGCGGCAGGGTGCTCCGGCAAAAGATTTGTACTTTCTTGTACAATAATGATACATATTTGACAATCTTATCTCTAGTATAAAGTATACAGCGCGAAGAGAGAATGTCAAACCATTTGGCACATTTTTTTGAGAAAGAAAAGAAATCTTTGCCGAAGTATAACCGGCAGGAATGCCGGACAAGCTGAAATGAAGCAAAAAGGAGGATGCGCAGAATGTCACAGGAAGAGAAGAACGTCCCCGTGGAGCAGCAGCGGCTGGAAAAAGAGCAGATCGAGGATATGGGCAGCGTTTACCGCACCCGGGGAGCTCACGCCATCCACTGCCTGACGGTCATCGGGCAGGTGGAGGGCCATGTGGAAGCGCCCCAGGGCCAGAAGACCACCAAGTATGAGCACGTCATCCCCCAGCTGGTGGCCGTGCAGGAGGACCCCGCCATCGAGGGCCTGCTGGTCCTGCTCAACACGGTGGGCGGGGATGTGGAGGCGGGGCTTGCGCTGGCGGAGCTCATCGCCAGCATCTCCAAGCCCAGTGCGGCGGTGGTGCTGGGCGGGGGCCACTCCATCGGCATCCCGCTGGCCGTCAGCGCCCAGCGGAGCTTCATCGTGCCTACCGCCACCATGACGGTCCACCCCGTCCGCCATTCCGGCATGATATTGGGCGTGCCACAGACCATGCGCTGGTTCGAGCAGATGCAGGAGCGGATCACCGGCTTCGTGGCGTCCCACAGCGGCATCTCGGAGAAGCGGTACACCGAGCTGATGATGCGCACGGGCGAGCTGGTCATGGACGTCGGCACCGTGCTGGATGGCCGAAAAGCCGTGCGGGAAAAGCTCATCGACGAGCTGGGCGGGCTGTCGGACGCGCTGGCATGGCTCTACCGAGAAATCGAGGGGAAATAAATTGCCATTTGACTTTTCCCGTGGTACAATGAAAGAATCGAGTAGTATCGAAATTCTTCCATCGTCACCGACAGAGCCGCCCTGAGCGCGCCCTGCTTCATGATATAAAATAAGGAACGGGTTTTAGGAAACATGGCAAAGAGAAAACGCAAGACCTCCGGGCGCAGCACAGCCTCGCGCCGCAAGAACCGGACACAGGACCGGATGCCCGCGGGGCTCATTACCCTGTTTGCGGGGCTGGTGCTCATGGCGCTGGCTTTCGTGCCGGGCAGTTCGGCCTGGCGCACGATGCACGATGTCCTGTTCGGCGTGTTCGGCTGCGGAAGTTTTGTGCTGGGTGCGGCACTGTGCTATCTGGCCATCCTCTACACCCGGGGCGAAGACCTTCTGCCCCACATCGCAAAGCTGGTGCTGGGGCTCATCTTCGCCAGCGGCACGGTCATCGTCTTTTCTGACATCCCCACCGACCAGACCGCCGCGCAGATGACTGCCGCCTGTTATCATAATGGTATGAGCGCATGGCTCTCGGGCGGTGCGCTGGGCGCTGTGCTGGGCGGGACGCTCCTGCTGCTCTGCGGCAGACCCGCCGCCAATCTGGTCATGGCGGGGCCCGGGGCTCTTCGCCGAGTGCTGGCAGTGGCTCTGCAACGTGGGCGGCAGCGTCCACGAAAAGGGCCTTGCCGTCCACGAGCAGAATGCCGCCCGCCGGGCCGAGCGTCTGGCAGAACGCGCCGCCGAGGAGGCCGAGGCGGAGGAATACGAGGCCTATGACGACGACCTGCCGGAAGACGAAGCGGGCGAAGGCGGGGACTGCTGCGGCGGCGATCAATATCCTCCCGGCTGGCTGGCTGGCGTCTTCCACTGGGGCCATCAGGTGATGCAGGGCGGCGAACAGGCAGAGCCTGCCCCTGCGCCCGCACCGGAAGCGCAGACCCCGCCTCAGCCCGAGCCTGCCCCCGTACAGGTGGAAAAGTCCCGGCCCCGTGCGCCCTTTGATATTGATCTAGGCCCTGACCATACCACCGTCACCGAGGGCGGCAGTGAGCCCATCGAGCCCATCATCCTCGGCCCCGGCGGCACCTTCGGCATGGACCCGCTCCGCCGTGCGCCCATCCGCCCCACCGTGACGCCCATCGTCCCGGACGCTGTGGATACCGCCGCCGAGGACTTCTTTACGGCCCAGCCCGAGCCGACGGTGACACCTACCGTCACGCCCGCCGCCCCGGCAGAAGAGCCGGAACAGCAGCCCGCGCCTGAGCCGCCGCTCTCCTTCGGCATCCCGCTCTATGATTTGACCCCGACTCCGGAACCAGCCCCGCAGCCGGTCAGCGCCGAGAATGCGGTGGCGTTCCGCTCTGAGCCGGATGAGGACGGCTGGATCAGCATCACCAGTGACCCGGTGGAGGAAAAAGACCTCAACACGCTGGTGGCAGCCGCCATGGAAAAGCCTGCTGTCTCCGAGGAGCAGGCCGCAAACGCCCCCGCCGAAGAGGCCGAGACGGAGGAGAGCTTCCAGTATCAGTACCCCTCCATCGAGCTGTTCGAGCGCGCCCCGGAGGAAAGCGACTCCGGCGCAGAAGACGAGCTGAAAGCCAACGCCCAGAAGCTGGTGGACACGCTGGAAAGCTTCGGCGTCCGCACCCGTGTGCTGGATATTTCCCGCGGCCCGTCGGTCACCCGGTATGAAGTCCAGCCCATGGCGGGCGTCAAGATAAGCCGCATCACTTCGCTGGCGGATGACATCGCCCTGAACCTGGCGGTGGCCGATGTCCGCATGGAGGCTCCCATCCCCGGCAAGCCTGCCGTGGGCATCGAGGTGCCGAACCATAAGAAAACGCCGGTCTACATCCGCAGCGTCTTCGAGAGCCAGAGCTTTTTGCGGATGACCTCACCGATGGGCATTGCGCTGGGCAAGGACATCGCCGGCGTGGCCCAGGTGGCCGACCTGTGCAAGATGCCCCATCTGCTCATCGCGGGCAGCACCGGCAGCGGCAAATCGGTCTGTGTCAACAGCATCATCATGAGCCTGCTGTTCCGCTCCAGCCCCGAGGACGTCAAGCTCCTGCTCATCGACCCCAAGGTCGTCGAGCTGGCTGAGTACAACGGCATCCCCCACCTGCTGATGCCCGTCGTCACCGAGCCCCGCAAGGCGGCCGGCGCACTGGGCGGCGCAGTGCAGGAGATGGAGCGCCGCTACCACCTCTTCGCGGAGAACAACGTCCGCGACATCAAGTCCTTCAATAAGCTGGCGGCAGCGGACCCGGACCTCGAGAAGATGCCCTATATCGCCATCATCATCGACGAGCTGGCCGATTTGATGATGGTCGTCGGCAAGGATGTCGAGGACTCCATCTGCCGCATCGCCCAGAAGGCCCGCGCCGCCGGTATGCACCTCATCGTGGCGACCCAGCGCCCCAGCGTGGACGTCATCACCGGCCTCATCAAGGCCAACATCCCCAGCCGCATCGCCTTCGCCGTGTCCAGTCAGGTGGACAGCCGCACCATCCTCGACGGTGCCGGTGCCGAAAAGCTGCTGGGCATGGGCGATATGCTCTTCATGCCCGTGGGCGCACCCAAGCCCACCCGTATCCAGGGTACCTTCGTGCGGGATGAGGAGATCAGCCGTGTGCTGGACTTCATCAAGAAGAGCGCCACCGTCCAGTACGACGAGGCCATGATAGAGGCTATGGAAAAACACGCCATCCAGGACGGCAAGAAGGGCAGCAGCTCTGCCGACTCCGACGAGGAGGGCGGCAGTGACCCGATGCTCAAGCAGGCCGTGGAGGTGGTCATCGACGCCGGCCAGGCGTCCACCAGCCTGCTGCAGCGCCGCTGCAAGCTGGGTTATGCCCGCGCCGCCCGCATCATGGACGAGATGGAAGAAAAGGGCATCATCGGCCCCTACGAGGGCGCAAAGCCCCGCGCTGTCCTCATCAGCCGCCAGCAGTGGCTGGAAATGCAGATGAATCAGCCGGATGAATAAAATTATTGATTTCAGAAGCAATAGAGCCCTGCTGGATAGGGCGGGCATCATGAAAGAAAAAGGATAACTATGGAGCATTACACCGAATTTCTCCCCATCAGCCGGGCCGACATGGAGGCCCGGGGATGGGACCAGCTGGACTTCGTGGTGGTGGGCGGCGACGCCTATGTGGACCACCCCAGCTTTGGCACCGCCATCATCAGCCGCCTGCTGGAAGCCGAGGGCTACAAGGTGGGCGTGCTGGCCCAGCCCCGCTATACCGACTGCGAGGACTTCAAGCGGTTCGGTAAGCCGAAGTACGGCTTCTTCATCGGCGGCGGCAATGTGGACAGCATGGTGAGTCACTATTCCGTCGCAAAGATCCCCCGCGCGGAGGACGAGTATTCCCCCGGCGGCAAGGGCGGCGCACGGCCCGACCGCAGCGCCACCGTCTACACCAGACTTGCCAAGCAGGCATACCCCGACCTGCCCGTCATTCTGGGCGGTCTGGAGGCATCGCTCCGCCGCTTTGCCCACTACGACTACTGGCTGGACACCGTCCTGCCCAGCATCGCCGAGGACTCCGGTGCGGACATCATCAGCTTCGGCATGGGGGAACACCAGACCGTGGAAATTGCCCGCCGTCTGGCGGCAGGGGAGCCGGTGGAGAGCATCACCGATGTGGACGGCACCTGCTACCTGACCGACTTCGACCACCTGCCCGAGCGGTATGTGGAATGCGCGGGCTTCAGGAAGGTCGCCTCCGATAAGGTGGCTTATGCGAAAGCCTGCCGCATCCAGATGGACAATCAGGACGTCGTCAGCGGCAATATCATCGTCCAGAAGCAGAGCGAGAAGTACCTCGTGCAGAACATCCCCGCAAAGCCCCTCGTCCGCTGGGAGCTGGATAAGGTCTACGCCCTGCCTTACACCCGCCGCTGCCACCCCATCTACGAGGCCATGGGCGGTGTGCCTGCCATCCGCGAGGTGCAGTTCTCCATCATCCAGAACCGCGGCTGCTTCGGCGGCTGCAATTTCTGCGCCATCCAGCTGCATCAGGGCCGACGCGTCACCAGCCGCAGCGCCGACAGCATCGTGGCCGAAGCAGAGCGGATGACCCACGAGCCGGATTTCAAGGGCTACATCCACGACATCGGCGGCCCCACCGCCAACTTCCGTTTCCCATCCTGCCGCGAGCAGATGCTGCGGGGTATGTGCAACGGCGGCAAGCACTGCCTCGCCCCCACCACCTGTTCCCACATGATCGTGGACCACAGCGATTACCTGAAAATCCTCCGCCGCGTCCGGGAGCTGCCCGGCGTCAAGAAGGTGTTCATCCGCAGCGGCATCCGCTTCGATTACCTGATGGCCGACCCCGATGACACTTTCTTTAAGGAGCTGGTGGAGTACCACGTTTCTGGCCAGCTGAAAGTCGCGCCGGAGCACTGCGCCCCCAACACCCTCGCCTACATGGGCAAGCCGCCCATCGAGACCTTCAACAGGTTCAAGGATAAGTTCTACGAGCTGAGCAGGAAGGCAGGGAAAAAGCAGTACCTCGTGCCGTATCTCATGTCCAGCCACCCGGGCAGCACCCTCAAGGATGCCGTCTATCTGGCCGAATACCTCTACAAGAACCATATGCGCCCCGAGCAGGTGCAGGATTTTTATCCCACGCCCGGCACCGTGAGCACCTGTATGTTCTACACCGGCCTCGACCCCTACACCTTGAAGCCGGTGTTTGTGGAAAAGACCGCTGAGGGCAAGGCACTTCAGCGCGCCCTGCTCCAGTATTATGAGCCCCGCAACGCCGAAAAGGTCATCAAGGCGCTGAAAATGACCCACCGCGAGGACCTCATCCCCCTGCTGGTTCCCGCCGAGGGCCGCATTGCGGTCCAGCGCTCGGCCCGCAGAGCCGAGGCCGCCGATGTGACCATCCACGGCGACGGCACCTACACCGTCCGGCCCAGAGGCAAGGGCGGCAAGCCGCAGAGCCGCTCCGCCGCCCCGGCAGGCCGCAATCCGGCGGGCCGTCAGCCCAGCCCCGGCGCACGTTTTGCGCCCCATTCGGCTCCTGCACATAAACCGAAAAGCAATCAACAGAAAGAGAATACATCGTGGAAAACTTCAAAAAAGAAAAAGTGACCGCTCAAACGCTCATGAGCCGTCTCGCTGCGCTGGCGCTGGCCGCAGCCCTTGCGCTGGGCCTCGTGGGCTGTGATACCTCTTCCATCGTCCCGGGAGGCAGCGGCGACGTCATGCCGAACCCGGCAGCTTCTCAGACCGGAACGACGCCTTCCGACGGGCAGGACGCCGCCTTCCAGATGCACTTCATCGACGTGGGGCAGGCGCTGAGCGTGCTGGTGGAGTGCGACGGACAGTTCATGCTCTACGACGGCGGCAATGTGGACGACGGCAGTCTGGTGGTCTCCTACCTGCAGAGTCAGGGGGTCGAGCAGCTGGAGTATGTCTTCTGCTCCCATGCTCACGAAGACCATGTGGGCGGTCTGGCCGCTGCGCTGGCCTATTTCCCGGCCTGCCACGTTTACAGCCCCGTGACGGAAGCCTCCACCAAGTGCTTCAAGGATTTCGTCAAGTACACCCAGCAGCAGAACCTACAGGTCAAAGTCCCTGCCGCAGGCACCCAGTGGGCGCTGGGCAGCGCCACTGTGACCATGCTTGGCCCTGTGGCGCAGTATGATGACACCAACGATACCTCCATCGTCCTGCGCATCGACTACGGCGCGACGAG
>OCPP01001263.1_pt1 | contig 14251 bp, 9 predicted proteins | sample 1538211 | NCBI WGS metagenome assembly OCPP01 (sample SAMEA2580193, study PRJEB22360) | human gut metagenome | biome: human gut; feature: human-associated habitat; material: faeces | place: Denmark | collected 2008/2010
GTAGTAACTATGTGGCTTTCAGCCACTTTCACGGCGAAGCCGTGAATAATATAGGCCACCTATTGATAATGGAAGTCGATTTTTGGCCTGTCTTGTGTATCCTAGAAGTGCCTGTTTTACAGGCTTTCCGGGGCATCGGTCATTTTGTCTGGTATTGTAAAGCAGTGTCAGATTTGTCGTAAATGTCGTAAATTTGTGGTCAAAAAATGATGAGAAATGGAGAGTGCTAATAAAATGAACGCAGGCAGTGAAAGCAACTGCGTTCATGAGCAAGTAGCGAAAGCGGATTGCGAATGTCCTATTTATATAACGTATACGAATGTAAATGGATACCTGATTCCGAATCTCACTTATAAGTCCGGTGAGCAGATGGAGCAACCTGGAAAAGATGGATTCTTACGCAGAGATTATCTGAAGAATCATCGAAACTCAATGTATCAGGTGATGCTTCTGCGGGACACCATTGGAGAGCATCTTCTGGAAATGGACAAGGCAGCCAGAGAACGGGAAGAAGTGATCCTGAAACAGTTGGAAGAAAAAGATCCATTGTCGGATGAGGAGAAAGACCAGATGGCATGGATAAAGACTTTCTGGTATTGGATGTCAAAACACCAGAGATTCATACAATGAAGTGTACAGCAATTGCTTCCGGATGCAGAGGAAGAATTGAGGTTAAGCGTTGCAGGCCCTCTTCCTATACTCAGAAGGTGTCATTCCGAATTGTTTTTTGAATGCGGTATGAAAATGGCTCTGACTTGAGAAGCAGAGGAATTCACTGATTGTACTGATGGACTTATCCGTATATTGCAGAAGTTCTCTTCCTTCTTCCAGTTTACAGCGAAGGATAAATGCACTGACGGAAAAACCAAGCGTTTCCTTAAAATAAGCAGAAAAGTAGGATTTACTGAATCCAACATAATCAGCAACATCTCCAACGGTGAGATGCTGATTCACATTCTGCTGAATATAACGAATTGCTTTTTGCATGCGCTCGTCTGTAGAGACGGGCGTTTTTGATTGAGCAACTTTCTCTGCAAAAGTATAACTGACTTTACTAAGAAGGTCGGTTAAACGAGCAGCACTTGTCAGTCGTTCAGAAGACTGGATGAAATAATCGGAGAGCTGATAAGCAGTGTCATAATCCAGTCCGCCTTCAATTGCAGCACGGGTACATAAGGTCGTTGTGATGATAATATTATTTTTTAACTGGCGCAGAGCAGTAGAGCCAGTGACACCGATATGAAAGTTACTTTCGCTATACATAAATTCCTTAAATCCGTCGCAGTTACCCGTGCGGACAAGTTTCAAAAGCTGTTCTTCAAGAATATATGTCTGGTTGTGTTGCTCATTTTCCTTTTTCTGATAAGTTTCTTCCAGAAGAAGAGAGGCATCGGTTGTAACATCATTTTCAGAAAATGTCTGCCCAACAGAAGTAAGCTGGTCGAGTGAAATGGTTTCTTCATGCAGACAATAATTTAAAAAGATACATTTTTTCAACAGAGAAGGCAAGGATAGACATGGAATCTGGCGGAGAAACAAATTGAAGTCAGAGCGGCTGTCGTTTGATACCATGTAGTCTTTGTATAAATGCTGCAGATCAGAATCAGAATAAGGCACAGTTGTGACTGGACCAAAAACAATGTAACCGTTTTTCCAGTGATTTAATCTAAGAGAGCAAAAAATAATACCATATTCGGTCGTGCAGTAAGTAATACGGTCTGAACCGGAAAAAAGTTCCTGAAGATATTGGAATGGTGGATAAGTCAGTTCATTCTGTTCCGGCATGCAGAAAATACATTTTTCATCCGAAAAAAGATACATCGGAATATTTGAGTCCAGGTAGTAAGCTTCAATAAAATGAATCAGGGAATAAGTTCTTTCCATAAGTTTCTGCCTCTGTTCTATGTGTAATAATAATTTGTATGTTACATTCTATCTATCAGCGTAATCGAAAATATTTCCCAAGTCAATAGAAAAAAGCATAATAAAAGTATAAATATATAAATAAAAGTTTAAAAATGAAATAAAACAACGCGTAATCCCGTTATGATATAGCCATGATGAAAACCCGATAACAATGTAACTAGCAATACATCATAATAAGGAGGAAACGACAGTATGGAAAGAGAGAAGATTCAGAATTTGATCTCTCAGATGACACTGGAAGAGAAAGCCGGAATGTGCTCTGGTGCAGATTTCTGGAAACTTAAGTGCGTTGAGCGACTTGGGATTCCGCAGGTTATGGTAACAGATGGACCGCATGGAGTCAGAAAGCAGGCAGAGGCAGCAGATCATCTTGGGATCAATGAGAGTGAAAAAGCAATTTGCTTTCCGGCCGGATGTGCAACAGCATCTAGTTTCGACCGTGACTTGATCCGCAGACAGGGAGAGCTGCTCGGACAGGAATGTCAGGCAATGAATGTAAGCACAATTCTTGGACCGGCTATGAACATTAAGCGTTCACCGCTTTGTGGAAGAAACTTTGAATACTATTCAGAGGATCCGTATGTATCTACAGAGATAGCAGCGGCACTGATTGAAGGTGTTCAGAGCAAGAATGTAGGAACCAGTGTAAAGCATTTTGTGGCAAACAATCAGGAAAAGCGTCGTATGACAAACTCTTCTGATGCAGATGAAAGAACATTAAGAGAAATTTATTTGGCATCTTTCGAGGGTGCAATTAAGAAAGCAAAACCATGGACGGTAATGAGTTCGTACAATCGTATCAACGGAGAATTTGTCGGAGACAATAAAGAATATCTGACAGATATTTTAAGAAAAGAATGGGGATTTGACGGATATGTTGTTTCTGACTGGGGTGCAGTCAATGATAGGATTTCATCTCTTGCAGCGGGGCTTGACCTGGAGATGCCGCCTGGAGATTATGAAAATGACCGACTGATCGTAAAGGCAGTTCAGGAAGGAAAACTTGATGAGAGCGTAGTCGATCAGGCTTGTGAAAGAATTCTTAATATTATTTTCCGTTACACAGAGAATCGTGATGAGAAAGCTGTATTCGATTATGAAAAAGATCATAAAGCAGCGGCTGAAATCGAAGCGGAGTGTATGGTATTATTAAAGAATGAAAATGATATTCTTCCGTTAACTTCTGATAAGAAGATTGCATTTATTGGAAAATATGCAAAGACACCGAGATATCAGGGCGGCGGAAGCTCTCACATCAACAGCTGGAAAGTAGAGTCAGCACTGGAAGCGGCAAAGGAGATTCCGGAGCTTGCAAATGTGACTTTTGCAGAAGGATATCAGGATGAGAAAGATGAAGTTATCGAAGAGCTTCAGATGAAAGCTGTAAAGGTAGCGGCAGAAGCTGATGTGGCAGTTCTTTTCCTTGGACTTCCGGATAACTTCGAATCTGAAGGATATGACAGAAAGCATATGAATCTTCCAAATTGCCAGAATGAACTAGTAGAAAAAGTCCTTGAAGTACAGAAACATGTAGTAGTAGTTCTTCATAATGGTTCCGCAGTCATTATGCCTTGGAAAGATCAGGTGGAAGGTATCTTAGAAGCTTATCTTGGAGGAGAGGCTGTAGGAAAAGCGGTCGCGGAAGTGCTTGCAGGAATCAAGAATCCTAGCGGACGTCTGGCAGAGACATTTCCACTTCGTCTGGAAGATACACCTTGCTATCTGACTTACGGAAAAGGATTTGACAATGCAGATTACAGAGAAGGTGTGTTTGTAGGATATCGCTACTATACATCTAGAAAGATGGAAACAGCGTTCCCGTTCGGACATGGACTTTCTTATACAACATTTGCGTACAGTGATCTTCAGCTTGATAAGAAAGAAATGACTGACAAAGAGAGCGTACAGGTAAGTGTGAAAGTAAAGAATACCGGAAATCGTGCGGGTAAAACGGTTGTTCAGCTTTATGTAGAAGCACCGGAAACAGAAGTTATCCGTCCGGTCAGAGAACTGAGAGGATTTGAAAAGATTTTCTTAGAAGCCGGAGAAGAAAAGACCGTTACATTTATACTGGGCGAGAGAGCATTTGCTTACTGGAATACATTGATCCATGACTGGTATGCAGAGGAAGGTACTTATAAAGTCATGATCGGCGAAAATGCAGATCAGATGTGTGTAGGGGAAGAAATCACAGTACATCCTACAAAAGAACTTCCAAAAACATATTCCTTAAATACTTGTCTTGGTGAGCTGATGCGTGATCCGAAAGCACAAGCTGTGATGGCACCATTTATGCAGGAAATGGCACAAAATGATGCAGCAACGGATATGGCAGAAGCGAATGCAAACGACCAGTCAGGGGTTGTGAATCAGGAAATGATGGCAGCCATGATGGAAGGAATGCCGCTTCGTCAGCTTCTAAGCTTCGTTCCGGGAATTAAGAGAGAGATGCTTGAGCAGATGGTAAATGCGTTAAATCAATTATAGGATGAGATTGTAATAAAGAGTTGTTATTCACAGTAAGCTGAGAATAACGGGATAAGGAAAAAATAAGAGAGGGACAAAAAATGGCTAAAACAAAAAAAGAACTTGGTCTGGACTCAATGGGAGTTCAGAAATCAATGAGAATGACAGATTATCTCGGTGATGGTCTTGGACAGATGCCACTGAACATTATGTCTGGTCTGGTGGGACAGCTGACTTACTTCTATACAGAGAAGGTTGGATTGGCAGCAGGAATGGTTGCGACAATGCTTCTGGTTGCAAAGATTATCGATGCATTTTCAGATCTTCTTATGGGTAAGATCGTGGACGCCGGAAAATCACCAAAAGGAAAATGTCGTCCTTGGTTCATTAGAATGGCGATTCCGGTATTTGTAATGATCGTGTTACTGTTTACAGTGCCAAAGAATGCAGGCAGCGGAGTACAGGCAGCATACGTATTAATCACAAATATATTGATCACAGCAGTTGTTTACACAGCAGTTGCAATTCCTTACGGAGCATTGATGGCTATGCGTACAGAGAGCTCTGAAGAGCGTGGTAAGATGGGTATCTTCCGTGCAGCATTCGGATATCTTGCAGGAATGATCATTGCGATCCTTTTGATTCCGATCACAAATATGCTTGGCGGAACACAGAGTGCATGGATTAAAGTTGCTGTAATCTTTGGATTGATTTCAGTACTTTCTTTATTGTTACTTTACAAGGTTTCAAAGGAAAATGTGCAGATTGTAGAAAAAAGTGAAGATGAGGATGTGCAATTTGCAGAAGGCCTTAAGATTCTTTTCAAGAACAAATACTGGGTGATCATGCTCATACTTCAGTTTTTAATGAATATTTCTTACGGACTTAGCACATCCGGTGGTACATATTATGCAAAATATATTCTCGGAAATGATAACATCATAGCACTTCTTGGAGCAGTCGGACTGATCCCTACATTCCTTGGATTTATCCTGACAGGACCGATGACATCCAAATTAGGTATGACAAAAACTTGTATGGTTTCCTGTGTTATGGGAGCTGTAGCTTGTTTAGTCAGAGTATTTACTCCATATAGCCTTGCAACATGTATTGCAGGTGGTGTTGTTACAACATTTGCCAATATACCTCTGATGTGCCTGTTTGGAGCAATGGTTAATAACTGTGTTGAGTATAATGATTACAAGTTTGGAAAACGTATTGTAGGTATGACAAACAGTGCAAACTCATTCGGAGGTAAGATTGGATCCGGTATCGGAGCATCTCTGATCGGATGGCTTCTCGCAGCAGCAGGTTATAAAGCAGCACTTGATGTTCAGCCGGCATCGGTAGATACAGCAATCTTTGCATTTGGTATTTACATTCCGCTTGCACTTTTCGTGATCATGTTTATCCTCTTAAAGAAGTACGATCTTGAGAAGAGATATCCTGAGATTGTAGCAGAATTGCAGAAGAGAAAAGAAGCAGAATAGAAATGATAGAATAAAATGAAGGGACGGAACTGCCAATGAGGTTCTGTCCTTTTGTGGATTTACTGAAAATGGAGGAAATAGAATGAGATTATATGATTTTAGAACAGAATACAGAGAAAATCCAATCGGACTTACAGAGAAAGCACCAAGATTTTCCTGGAAAATAGAATCTGATGAGAAAGATACAGTACAGACATCCTATGAGATTAAAGTGACAGATGAAAATGGAAAACTTGTATGGGATAGTGGGAAAAAGATATCTGACCAGTCTGTCTTGATTTCATATGAAGGTGAAGCACTGGCAGGTGAGACTTTTTATTTAGTAGAAGTAACTGTAGCTGATAATCATGGAAATGTAGAGTCAGTGGAAGGTTCTTTTGAAACAGGAATTTTTGATCAGACAGAATTCAAAGCGCAGATGATCACAAGTGATTTCCCGGAAGATGAGACAGCATGTCCTGTATTTGGTAAAACATTTGCACTTAGTAAGAAAGTAAAGAAAGCACGCCTGTATGCAACTGCACATGGTGTATATGAGGTGACATTGAATGGACAGACAGTAGGTGATTACCGCATGGCACCTGGCTGGACAAGTTATCACAACAGACTGCAGTATCAGATCTATGATGTGACAGAGAAGCTTGCAGAAGAAAATGAAATCGCAATTACAGTTGGAAACGGATGGTATAAAGGAATCCTTGGTTTCTATTGCCAGCCGAATCAGTATGGTACACAAGCAGGAGCATTTGCACAGCTTCATGTTGAGTATGAAGATGGAAGCAAAGAGGTAATCGCTACAGATGAAACATGGTCTGTAAAAACAGGAGAGATTCGTTACAGTGAAATTTACATGGGCGAGACAATAGATACAGATGCACCGGAAATCACAGAAGGAAATGTTGTTGTTAAAGATTTTGACAAATCAGTATTAACAGCACAGGAGAATGAACCTGTTCGTATCACAGAGAAAATTGTGGGTAAAGAGTTGATTGTGACACCAAAAGGTGAAAAACTTGTTGATTTTGGACAGATTGTTACAGGTGTTGTAGAAGTGCATGTGAAAGGCGAGAAAGGACAGAAAATTGTGATCCGTCACGCAGAGGTTCTGGACAAGGATGGTAACTTCTATCCGGAGACACTTCGCCAGGCAAAATCAATCGACACATTTATCTGCAACGGAGAAGAGCAGATCTTCCGTCCACATTTTACATTCCATGGATTTCGTTATATCAGAGTAGAAGGAATGGAAGAATTTACAGCAGATCAGTTTTTCGCCTGTGTGACACATTCTGATATAGAAAAGACAGGAGATTTCCACTGTTCTAACAAAAAAGTAAATCAGCTGCAAAGTAATATTACATGGAGCCAGAGAGACAATTTCCTTGATATCCCGACAGATTGTCCGCAGAGAGACGAGCGTCTTGGATGGACTGGAGATGCGCAGGTATTCTCCTGGACAGCAGCATTTAACAGAAATACAGCATTATTTTACAAAAAATGGATGCGTGATGTGGCAGCAGAGTCTTCACTTGAAAAGGGTGTTCCACATGTAGTGCCGGATATTCTGGGTTCCCACAGTTCTTCTGCATGGAGTGATGCAGCGGTTATTGTTCCTTGGGTTGTTTATCAGATTTATGGCGATAAAGGTATCCTGAAAGAAAACTGGAAATGTATGCATGAGTGGGTAGACTATATTAAGAACAACTGTGAAGAGAATGGTCTCTGGCAGAGTGGATTCCAGTACGGAGACTGGCTTGCACTGGACAAAGAAGAGAGTGCGGACAGAACTGGAGCAACAGACAAATATATGATTGCAAATGCTTACTATCTGTATGTAACAGAACTTGTGAAGCAAACAGCAGAGGTGCTGGGAAAGAAAGAAGAAGCTGAAAAATACGCAAGTCTGTATGAAACTACCCTGGATGCATTCCAGCGAGAATATTATACAGAGACAGGACGTATTGTAAGTGAAACACAGACAGGTGCTATCATTTCCCTATACTTTAATCTTGCAAGAGAAAAAGACAGAAAACGTATTTTAAATACTCTGCTTACAAATATTGGAAACCACAAAAATCACCTGGCTACAGGATTCGTTGGAACACCTTATATCTGTCATACACTTTCTGAAAATGGAGCACATGAGATGGCGGCAACACTCTTTATGAAAGAAGATTATCCATCATGGCTCTATGCAGTAAACATGGGAGCAACTACAATCTGGGAGCGTTGGAATTCAATCAAACCGGACGGAACATTTGATGAATCAGGAATGAACTCTTTAAACCATTACGCGTATGGTTCTGTAGGTGACTGGATGTACCGCAAGGTTGCCGGATTATCTCAGTTAGAGCCGGGATATAAGAGATTCCAGGTAAAACCGATGTTTGTAAAAGGCATTGAAGAGTGGGGCACAGAGTTTGAATCCGTATACGGAAAAATCGTAGCAAATACATCCTGCAAGAATGGAAAAATTCATGTGCATGTAGAAGTTCCGGCCAACACAACAGCTGTAATTGTTCTTCCGGAAAAAGAGGAAGTACACGAAGTTGGTTCCGGTGTATATGATTATGAATATGCAACAGAGACATGCCTTGCAGTAGAAAGATTCAGTATGGACAGCACACTTGGCGAAATCGTTGCGGAACCACTTGCTGCAGAAATGTTTAATCAGATGGCACCGGGAATGTTGGAAGGACCTATGATTCAGTTCGCATATGGAATGACACTGGCTGAACTTCTTGGGGCTGCGCCACAGGCGAAACCGATGTATGAGGCAGTTGTTAATGCTTTGAATCAGAAGGAACAAGAAAAAGGGAATGATTAAGTATGAAGAGTAATGAAATTAATATAAGAGATCCCTATATTTTGCCATATGATGGAAAATACTACCTTTACGGAACGAGAAGTGAAACTGCATTTGTAGGACAGGCCTATGGTTTCGATGTATATGTAAGTGATGATCTGAAAAACTGGGAAGGACCTTTTGAGGTCTTTCCCAGACCGGAAGGATTCTGGAGTGAGAAGAGCTATTGGGCTCCGGAAGTGTATTATTGGAGCGTTGATGTCCCAGAGTGGGCAGATGCAAGAGGAAAAACAGAATCAAAATGAACAGAATGAAATGGCGGCGACGATGTCTCCGGAAGCCATTCAGGCGATGATGAACAACATGTCCTTAAGAGATATGCTGCAATTTGCCCAGATATCAGCAGAGATTATTGAGCAGATAAACGCACAGCTTGGCGGTATTCCGAATATATAAGAGATATATAGTCAAAAGAAAGCGATTATGTAGATGTTTATGCCGATTTTACAATGAAAGTAAAATTGAAAATTATAATTAATGGCACAAAAGTACAATACAATGATTTCCTTTTGTAATGATATGAGCATATCAGATGTAAGCAAATAAAAAATCAGAGAGGAGTGATTCAATTGTTACGAAGCATTTTATTTGATACCGTAATTTGCAGAATCCGGAAAATTAAAATATCCCATTTTTAGCCTTGTTATAACGGTAATAATTTTTTCTATTACTGTTATAACAAGGATTCCAGGGGTTCGGGGATGGAAGATCCCCGCATTATTTCTACACAATTTAATTCTCCGAAAATGCCATATTATAATGTGCTGGTCAACAATTCAATGAACAATTCAATTAAACCAGGTGAGGTATGGATGGATACAGATGGAAAACGGATACAGGCTCATGGGGGCAATCTGTGGTATGAGGGAGGCGTATTCTACTGGTATGGAGAGAATAAGGAGTTTACTACAGGTAAAGATGACATCTGGACCTGGGGCATCCGTTATTATTCTTCTGTCGACTTATATAACTGGAAAGATGAAGGATTCTTGATTGAGGCAGAGCCGGATAATGAAAACTCAATTTTTCATCCCAAGCGTCGCATGGATCGTCCTCATATTATCCGGAATAAAAAAACAGGAAAATATGTCTGCTGGCTAAAGTATTGTGATAAAAACTGTTTTGCGATCGTCACCTCTGATAAGTTCTCTGGACCATATCGGGTTGAAAAAGATTTTTTCCAGCCTTATGGAAGAGAGTGCGGGGATTTTGATCTGGCGGTCGACGATGAAACCGGAAAAGCGTATCTGTATGTAGAATGTGATCATAAAGATATTATTTCCTGTGAATTATCGGATGATTACCTTGATATTCATGGAGAATATAAAGTACATTACAGTAATCTGAATCCGCCGTTGACAAGAGAAGGAACTACACATTTTACCAGAAACGGAAAACATTATCTGCTTACCAGCGGTATGACCGGTTATGTGCCGAATCCTTCTGAGGTTGCGATTGCGGATGACTGGCAGGGGCACTATATCGTTCAGGGAAATCCTCATGAGCAGGATATGAGCAGAGCATCTTTTAACAGCCAGATTTCAGCAGTGTTTAAATATCCCGGAAGAGATTTTTATATAGCGCTGGCAGACCGCTGGGTTCCAAATTATGTGATGACGAAAGAAAAATATGAAGCGATAGAGCGGGTCGTCACATCCCAGTTTGACAAAAGTGTCAAGGCGTTACCGTCAGACTATCAGGAGATAGCGGATTGTTCGTTTATGGGAAGTGCCAATACCAGTATTGCAGACTATGTCTGGCTGCCGATTCGATTTGAAGGGGATGAGGTTTGTATTGACTGGAAAGAAGAATGGACGATATAAGAGCTGACAGAAATCAAACATATCAGAACGCGTATCGGATTGTTGTGTTGGATCCCAAAGAGGAATGCGTTTGGGACAGTGGACGAAGTGAGAGTGCGCAATCAACAGATATCTCTTATAAAGGAGAACTGCTTCTCTCTGACAGCAGGTACAGGTATCAGATCACTGTCTGGGATGATCAGGAAGGCAAATGTGTAAGTGAGTGGATGTATTTCGAAACGGCTTTCTTTGTAATGGAAGATTGGAAGGCAAACTGGATTGAACCAGACCCGCTTCCACAGCTTCCCCAAAATCCATTGGAAGGTGCTTCCAGAAAATGGATGGATATTGTGAATTCCATGATGCGGGGAGAACCGGTGCAAATGATTTCAGATGAAGAGAACCTGAAATCTCAGGGGCTGGAACCATACGATCCACCGGTACGTCTGAGAAGGCAGTTTCAGTTGAAAGGACAGGTGAAATCTGCCCGTCTTTATGTGACGGCACATGGCATTTATGAAGCGAAGATTAATAGAAGAAATGTGACAGATACGGTATTGAATCCTGGCTTTACGACTTATGACAAACGAATCAAATATCAGGTATACCCGGTGGGACATTTACTACATGTGGGCCAAAATGCCATTGCAGTTACCATATCTGACGGGTGGTATAAAGGAAAGATCGCTCTCGGAAGAGGCTGTGAATATGGCGAAGTACCGGGGCTTTTGCTTCAGATCGAGGTGAAATATGAAGATGGGACGGCAGAGACCATCTGCTCCGATGGAACATGGCAGTATTCTTTTGACGGGCCGATCCGTATGGCCGATTTATTCCTTGGCCAGACAGTAGACGGGCGTTTGGAGGATGGAGAACCGTCGGATTCTTCCTATTGCGCAGAAAACTGGAAACCGGTTCAAGTAAAGGAAAAACCGGGCGATGGAAACGAAGCTGACAGAGAATTTAATGGTGTGCTGGAAGCACAGACAGGACCACCGGCGAAAGTGTTTGAAGAGATTCCGGCACAGAAAGTATGGAATGCACCCAACGGAGATACTCTTGTGGATTTCGGACAAAATATGGCCGGTACGATTCGTATGATTGTCCGGGGAGAAGAAGGAGAGCAGGTTACATTTGAACACGGAGAAGTTCTGGATCGGGACGGAAACTTTACTTATGTATTTGAAAAGGATGATACTAGGGCACAGAGAGATTGCTATATCTGCAGGGGTACCGGAGACGAGATATTTGCGCCACAGTTCACCTACCACGGTTTCCGCTATGTGCGAGTAAAAGGAGGAAATCACTGGACAAAAGAACAGTTTACTGCATTGGCAATCAGTACGGTTAATGAAGTGACAGGAAGCTTCCGATGTTCCGATAAACAGTTGAATCAGCTTCAGCACAACATATACTGGAGTCAGCGATCCAACAATATTACGATCCCTACGGATTGTCCCACGAGAGAAAAAGCCGGATGGACCGGGGATGTTGTTGTATATGGACCGACGGCTTTATATAATCAGGATATGACCGCTTTTTATGAAGACTGGCTGAGAAGTATTCGCATGGAACAGACAGAGAACGGTCACGTGCTGAATACTGTACCATTGATCAAGAATTATATTCAGCAGACAGCGGCAGGATCCATTGGGTGGGGAGATGTTGTTCTGACACTTCCTATGCAGTTATATACTCTGCGCGGTGATATTCAGGCACTGAAAGAGAATTACAATGCAATGGAGAAATGGATGTGCGCCATACGTGCAAGTGCATATGAATTACCCACTGCAAATCCAATGGGTGGTATGTCACAGGAAGAGTTTGATGCTATGTCAGAGCGTCGACAGGATAATCAGCACTATCTGATCAACACCGGATTCCATTTTGGAGACTGGTTAGTGCCCAGCGTTAAAGATGCCAATGGATTTTCAGACGGACCGGCGTCTAGTTTCCTGACAATGAATTATGTAGATACAGCAATTCTTGCAGATGATGCAGATTTGTTTGCACAGATTTCTGATTTGCTCGGATATACAGAAAAAGCGGAGGAATATCGTAAATTTGCACAAAGAGTCCGTGATGCATTCTATGAGGAATACGTGGATGAAAATGGCAGGCTGAGCCAGGAGATGCAGGGCAATTACATTCTTGCGTTAAAATACCATATGATACCGAAAGATAAGGAATCAGCACTTGCAAAGCGTCTGGACGATCTGATTCATCAAAACGGTGACTGTCTGGATACAGGATTTATGACGATTGCCCATATCCTGGATGTCCTGTGCGATTATGGATATGAAGAAACCGCATGGAAAATTCTGTGGCAGAAGAAGTGCCCGTCCTGGCTGTATGAGATTGAACGCGGTGCAACAACGATGTGGGAAAACTGGGATGCAATCCGTGAAGATGGATCGATCTGCGAGTGTTCCTTCAATCATTATGCATTTGGATGCGTAGGAGATTTCATATACAGAAGGATTCTGGGAATTCAGAATGACGGAATCGGGTATGACAAAATCCGCATTGCACCGGGCTACAACTGTGGTCTTAATTGGGCAGAGGGAAGTTATGAGAGTGTTCATGGTGTTATCAGGATAAGATGGGAGAAAAAAGGTTCTGAAACCTTCGTAGAATGTGAAATCCCAGCCAATACGAGGGCGATTCTTGTTCTTCCGGATGGGACAGAGAAAGAGATCGGAAACGGAAAAATCTGCGAGGTGTATTAGACGATGGCTTTTTCAGAAACATACTCATTTATAGTACTGCAAAGATACTTGGCACAGCAGAGCCATTGAGTAAGAAGCTCCCACTTCAAAATCAGGGATTTAAGAGGTGGGAGCATGTCACTTCAGATAAAAATTTTTCTACCTCAACCGGAATTCGTTCATCTCTCCAGGCAAGGAGAATTTCTGTCGAGAGATTCGTATCCTTAATAGAATAAGCATAAAGACAGGGGTTGAGTTCTCTCATGGAAGAAGGGAGGATGGCAACCCCTAAACCATGTTCGGCCAAAGTCATGGCGGTTCTGGCATCTTCACATTCGCAGTATATGTCACAAGTTAATCCGTTATCTTCAAAAGCAGATATAACATATTTGCGATAGCGATGAGAAAGTATCAAGGATTTTTGTGATAGTTCTTTTAATGAAATATTTGTATATCCAATATCAAAAAATCCAGGGATTGCCATTGCTACTAAATTCTCCTGTAATAAAACGCTGGTGTTGCATTCATTTAATACAATCGGTGTTCTAAGTGTTGTAATATCTACCAGGCCATTTTCTAATTCATTTTTTAAAGCAAATGTAGAACCTTCATGTATATCAAAGTGAATATCAGGATATTTTGAAGCAAATCGAACTAAGTAATCAGACATAATGGAAACACTGGAAGGTGTCAGACCAATATGGAGAGTAGCAGACTGGCTTGCCTTAATTACTTCACGTTTGGTGATATCCGTCATAGTAAGCAGACTGGTGGCCCTGGCATAGAGCACTTTACCGGCTTCGGTCAGAGTAATTCTTTTTGTACCTCTGATAAAAAGCTGTACTTGTAATTCTTCTTCCAGCATTTTCATCTGATAGCTTAATGGTGGTTGTGTCATGTGCAGAGCTCTGGCGGCAGCACTGACATTTCCCTCGTCTACAATTGCACGAAAGTAGGAACTTCTCATAAGTATGTTTCTCAAAAAGTTGCAGA
>OCPP01001285.1_pt1 | contig 14046 bp, 10 predicted proteins | sample 1538211 | NCBI WGS metagenome assembly OCPP01 (sample SAMEA2580193, study PRJEB22360) | human gut metagenome | biome: human gut; feature: human-associated habitat; material: faeces | place: Denmark | collected 2008/2010
CCTGTGCAGGAGATCTTGCAAAGCTTGGTTATGATGTGACGATTTTCGAAGCATTACATCAGGCAGGTGGTGTGTTAGTTTATGGTATCCCTGAATTCCGTCTTCCAAAGCAGAAGGTTGTTGCCGCTGAAGTGGAAAACGTGAAAGCATTAGGGGTTAAGATTGAGACCAACGTTGTCATCGGTAAATCCGTTACAATTGATGAGTTGATGGACAACGAGGGCTTTGAGGCAGTTTTCATTGGTTCCGGTGCAGGACTTCCAAGATTTATGGGTATTCCTGGTGAGCAGGCAATGGGTGTATTCTCAGCCAATGAGTTCTTAACAAGAAATAACCTTATGAAAGCGTTCTTAGACAATTACGATACACCGATCAAAGCTGGTAAGAAAGTTATTGTAGTCGGCGGTGGTAACGTGGCAATGGACGCTGCAAGAACAGCAAGAAGACTTGGCGCAGAGGTACATATCGTATATCGTCGTGGTGAGGAAGAACTTCCGGCACGTAAAGAGGAAGTACACCACGCAAAAGAGGAGGGTATCATCTTTGATCTTCTCCAGAATCCAACCGAATTATTAGTGGATGAAAACGGTTGTGTAAAGGGTGCAAAAGTGATCAAAATGGAACTTGGCGAACCGGATGCTTCCGGAAGAAGAAGTCCGGTTGAGATTCCGGGCTCTGAATATGAGATCGAGGCAGATACTGTGATCATGTCACTTGGTACTTCTCCAAACCCTCTGATCTCATCCACTACAAAGGGTCTTGATATCAACCGCAGAAAATGCATTATTGCGGAAGAAGAGACCGGTGCAACTTCCAAAGAAGGTGTTTATGCCGGTGGTGACGCTGTGACAGGTGCAGCAACTGTTATCCTTGCGATGGGTGCCGGTAAAGCAGCAGCTATGGGTATTCACGAATATCTCAGCAACAAATAAAAACAGACAGGACAGGGCAGGTGCTGAATGGATCATACATTTGGCACCTGTTTTTTTCTGTAAGTATTCCAAAGAAAACCCAAAGTTTTATTAATATTTTATGAAGAGGGTAGCAAAATTGCAGGGTTTATGTATATAATAGAACACGCTACGCAAGAAAGAAATACGAGAGAGGTTACCGATAGATGAAGGAGCAGAATCAGCGCCAGATACAGAATCAGACAGAATTAGACGAAAGAAGACTGAGACAGAAAAAGCTTGTACGGAAAAGAAAAATCGTTTTGAGTGTAATGCTTTTGACATCTTTTTTACTGGGATGTGTCTGTGGAAGATATTTTCCTGAGATCAAACTTGGAAAAACAGAAGAAGTGCTGGCATCAGCGCAGGATAACTCCGATGAAGAGAAAAAAGAAAATCAAATTACAAATGACGTGGAAATAGAGAACGAAAAACTGACAGATAATGCTGAATCATCAGAGATCGAAGAACCGGCAGACAGCGAAGAAACGAATGATCCGTTTGCGGAGATCCCACAGGTTGTGTTATCAAAACCGGTAGATTATTCCTTAAATCAGGCAATCAGACAGTTAGAACAGATGGAAGCGTCAGATGAACGCTACGCACAGATTGTGGAAAATGCAGAGAAATATCCGGAAAAATTACTGATCAATCTGGCAAATAATCCGGAAATGATCGCATTTGTAGCTGATTACAAAGGGAATACAAGGGATTATGATAAAGCAGAACTGACAGAGAAAGAGTTACAGGAAGAATATCCGCTCTTTTTACAGTGGGATAAACGCTGGGGCTGCCTTGCATATGGGGATGACAGCAATGTCGCGATCAGCGGATGCGGTCCGACAACACTGGCGATGGCAGTAGTTGCGCTGACTGGAAACGAGGAGGCAACTCCGGCTGCAATCGCAAAATTCGCCATGCAGGAAGGTTACTATATGTCCGGCACAGGAACGATGTGGTCGCTTATGACAGAAGGGGCGGCAGCTTATGGTGTCCGCTCCGAGCAGATCAATATCAGCCAGATTGAGATCAAACAGCACTTAGATCAGGGAGACATCGTGATCTGCTCCGTGCGGCAGGGAGATTTCACTACAGGGGGACATTTTATCCTGCTCTATGATTATGATGACGAAGGATTTTCCATTAACGATCCGTTTTCTTTATACCGCAGTGGTCAGAAATGGGACTATGGAAAAATCAGAAGCCAGATCAAAGCTGTCTGGGCATTAAAAGCAAAATAAAGAACAATTAGCGATTGTTCAAATAGTTTAATAAAAAACAGGGCATACTAAAGCATCATAAAGTGAGATGGAGAGATGCAGAATGTGCCAGAATATGAGTGGACTGTCCACTGCTGAAGTGGAATTTCGGAAAAAGGCAGGGTTGTCGAATGAAAGCGTAGATTCTTCCACAAAGACAGTGGCACAGATCATCCGCTCAAATGTTGTAACTTATTATAATCTTATTTTTTTGATCATTACGATTCTTCTGATCGTGGTGGGGTCCTTTCGGGATCTTACTTTTTTACCTATAATTATTGCAAATATGTTGATCGGAATCATCCAGGAGCTGCGTTCCAAAAAAATCCTGGATGATCTTACAATATTAAACACACCGAAAATTACGGTCCGGCGGGATGGAAGTGAGCAGGAGGTTTTGGCGGATGAACTGGTGCAGGATGATGTGATAACGCTTTCGGCGGGTGGACAGATCCCGGCGGACGCACTGGTGTTATCCGGCAATATCACGGTCAATGAGGCTTTGATCACAGGGGAGGCCGATGAGATTATAAAAAAAGAGGGAGATCCGCTTTTCTCGGGGAGTTTTGTGATATCTGGAGAGTGCCTGGCAAAACTCGAAAAAGTGGGAAAAGATTCTTATATTTCAGGACTGATGTTACAGGCAACACAGACAAAAGAGGGCGAGCAGTCGGAGATGATCCGGGCGTTGAACCGCCTTGTGCAGACCGTGGGCGTGATCATCTTGCCGATCGGGGCGATCCTGTTTTTACAGCAATACTTTTTTTCCGGGGCAACGATGAAAGATAGTGTGACGGGCATGGTGGCGGCTATTCTCGGAATGATCCCGGAAGGCCTGTACCTTCTTGCAAGTGTGGCGATGGTGGTGTCGGTGATGAGGCTTGGAAAACAAAAGGTACTGATCCATGACATGAAATGTATCGAGACACTGGCGCGGGTAAATGTACTGTGTGTGGATAAGACCGGAACCATTACCGTGCCGGAAATGGAAGTGGCACAGTTTATCCTTGCAAAAGACCAGAACCTTGCATCGAAAGAACAGGAAGCAGACCAGCAATCGGAAGACAAAAATAAAATTGCAAAGCTGCTCTCTGACTGTGTGCGTGCCCTGCCGTGCGACAATGCAACGATGGAGGCATTGCAGCAGTATTTTACGGAGCCGATGGAAAACAGTGCAGAAAAAATCGTCCCGTTTTCGTCTGCCACAAAATACAGCGGAGTGGTTCTGGCAGGAAAAGCTTATGTGGTCGGCGCACCGGAATTTGTGCTGCGGCAGGATTATGCGGCTGTTCAGGGAACAATCGAAGTATTTCTGGAAAAGGGATATCGTGTGCTTGTATTTGCAGAGTATGAGGGGAATCTGGATGGAAAAGAACTGACAGAAAATGCAACTCCCATTGCATTTATCCTGCTCAACAATGCAATTCGTGAGGGGGCAATGGATACATTCCGTTACTTTTCCAAGCGGGGAGTGGAAGTGAAAGTGATCTCCGGGGACAATCCGGTCACGGTATCGGAGATTGCAAAGAAAGCGGGAATCCGCCATGCGGAAAAACAGGTGGACGCAGCAACGTTGAAAACAGCGGAGGCAGTGCGGAAGGCAGCAAAAAAATACACGGTGTTCGGCAGGGTGACACCGGAGCAGAAACGTCTTCTGGTGCGGGCATTAAAAGAGCAGGGAAAGACCGTGGCAATGACCGGAGACGGCGTGAACGATATTCTTGCGTTAAAAGATGCAGACTGCAGCATTGCGATGGCATCAGGCAGTGAGGCGGCTTCGCATGTGGCACAGCTTGTGCTGCTCGATAACGATTTCAATAAAATGCCGGCGGTTGTCATGGAAGGGCGGCGGGTGGTGAACAACATCGGGCGCACTGCCAGCCTTTATCTGGTCAAGAACATTTTCTCCATGCTCTTAGCCGTATTTTCCATGCTGTTTCTGATTGATTATCCGCTGGAGCCATCGCAGGTGTCGCTCATCAGTGTTTTTACGATCGGGATTCCGTCATTTTTTCTGGCGCTGGAGCAGAACCGGAATCAGATCCATGGGCATTTTCTTACCAATGTCCTGATCCAGGCGCTTCCGGCTGGGATTACAGATTTTATCGTGGTGAGCGGTCTGGTGATTTTCTGCAGGGAGTTCGGAGTGGAAAAAGAGTGCGTTTCCACGTCGTGCACGATCCTGATCGCAGTTGTCGGCTTCATGATCCTTTATCATATAGCAAAACCGATGACAACACCGCATGCGATCCTGATCGCAGCGATGGTCATCGGCTGGTTATTTTGTATGCTGTTTTTCAGTGAACTGTTTGCGATCACGGCGGTCACAGGAAAATGTGCAATGCTCATGATCGTGTTCGCAGTCATCACGGAGCCGGTGTTCCGGTATCTGATACAGCTTGTGGAGACTGTTCAGAAGTGGGGTGGAAAACTGAAATTTTAGTCCGATGAACCGGAATGTTTTTTCCGGCTCTGTTTTTCCCAGATAAAATACGTTACGATCAGAAGGATTCCGGTGAACAGCCATGTGATCGGGCTTGCCAGACGGACTGCCCAGTAACCGAACGGATTTAAGGTGACGGCGATTACGATAATACGGCACACCATTTCCACAACACCGCTTAACATTGGAACAAGTCCGCGGTTTAAGCCCTGCAGGGCGTTCCGGTAAAGGAAAATCCATGCGAGCGGCAGCATGAAGAAACTGATGGTGTTCAGATACTGCATGGCATAGTCGAAAATTTCTTCAGAAGGATTGCTCACAAACCAGCTCACAATAAAACGTCCGCCGAATACGCAGATGGCAGAGGCAGCAAGCGAGATAAAAATGCAGATGAAAAATCCTTTGCGCATTCCCTCGTAGATACGTTTGTATTTTCCTGCGCCGAGGTTCTGACCGCAGTAGGTGGCAATCGCAGTGCCGAGTGTCGGCATGGTCTGGGTGGAGAGGTTTTCCACTTTGGAGGCGGCAGTGAAGGCAGCCACAACACTGGAACCGAAAATATTGACTGCACCCTGCAGGATCATGGTTCCGATAGCGGTGATGGAATAGTTGAGCGCCATCGGAATACCGATGGAAAGCATATTGAACACACCGTATCCGTCGAGATAGTAATCTTCCCGGCTGGTTTTTAAAATGTCGAATTTGCGGAACATATAAATAAAGCAAAGCAGTGCGGAGACACCCTGCGCAATGATCGTTGCATAGGCAGCGCCTGCGGTTCCAAGTTTTACGACGACGATCAAAAACAGGTCGAGCACAATATTTAAAAAGGAAGAGAGAATCAGGAAATACAGCGGTGTTTTGCTGTCGCCGATCCCTCTTAAAATACCGGCGGCAACGTTGTAGGACATCGTGAGCAGGATACCTGCGAAAATGACTTTAATATAAGAGTCTGCGAGTCCTAAGATATTGTCCGGTGTTTTCATTAAAATAAGAAACTGTCTGGAAGCTGCCACCGTAGGGATGGTCAGAAGTAACGATACAATGGCAGTCAGTATCAGGGAGAGTGCGACATAATGCTTTAACAGCTTGAAATCTTTTGCACCGAAGGCGTGGGAGACCATAACGCCAAATCCCTGCGCAATACCATTTGCAAATCCTAATACAAGGAACATCAGACATCCGGTAGAGCCTACCGCAGCCAGAGCATCCTCACCAAGATACTGCCCGACAATGATCGTATCCACCATGTTATAAAACTGCTGAAAAATATTTCCCAGTAAAACCGGAACGGAAAAAAGTAAGATCATTCTGAGCGGGCTTCCCATTGTCATGTCTTTTGTCATAATCTGTACTCCTTGATTTATAAAATAGTTAAAAATCTGTCCGTGTTTTTTAGCCTCAACACGCATATTCTTTACGTTTCAGCAACTTAGTATAAGGCATGGACCGCAAAAAGACAATGTTTATTTTTGCGAAAAAATATAAATTTTTTGTTTTCGCAAAAGAAAAGATTTTTTCGTGGGAAACTGTTATAATAAGAAAGCAATTATTTGCAAGTCACAGTAAAATCACGGAGTAAAATAATGCAGACAAACCTCGAATACTACAAAATTTTTTATTATGTATCCAAATACAACAGTATCTCCCTCGCAGCAGAGGCGCTTTCCATCTCACAGCCGGCAGTCAGTCAGGCAGTCAAGCATCTGGAAAGTGATCTTTCCTGCGCTCTCTTTGTGCGGACATCCAAAGGCGTGCGCTTGACAAAAGAAGGCGGACTGCTTGCGGAATATGTGAGAAAAGGATATGAGACAATCCTCACCGGGGAGAAAAAACTCTCGGAGATGTTAAACTTGGATGCCGGAGAAATCTGTGTGGGTGCCAGTGACATGACGTTGCAGTTTTATCTGCTTCCTTATTTAGAAGCGTTCCATGATGCATTTCCGCAGATCAAAGTGACTGTGACGAATGCCCCGACACCGGAGACGTTGAAACATTTGCAGGACGGAAAAATTGATTTTGGAATTATCAGTACCCCGGTGAACAATAAATATGATTTTAAAATGACACCTGTCCGCAAAATTCAGGATGTCTTTGTGGCGGGAAAAAAGTTTGAGTATTTAAAAGGCGGAAAATTAAGCTATAAAGAGCTTGAAAATCTTCCGGTCATGTGCTTAGAGGGCAGTACTTCCACAAGAAAATATGTGGAGGATTATCTGGCAGAGCGCGGCACATTTGTCCGACCGGAATTTGAACTTGCGACAAGTGATATGCTCATCCAGTTTGCAGTGCGCAACCTCGGTGTTGCCAGTGTCGTGTCGGATTTCGCAGAAAAATACATTGAAAATGGGGAATTATTCGTATTGAAATTTGACAGGGCGATACCGGAACGTGAGTTCTGCATTGTCTCAAACGAGCGTGCGCCGATGTCGGCAGCGGCAGAAAAATTATATGATTTTCTGCTTGTTCCGTAGTGAAAAAATGTCAGAAAAAGTTCATCAATTCTTCATCAATCTTAATAGAATATCAATGGGATTGCGGGCAGGAATATGATAAATTTATATGCAGGATCAGGATATTTAGGGGGAAACGTAAATGATGCGTTTATTATCGATCGGGATAGACTGTGTCTCGTCTGCTATTTTTGTGATTCCTGCTTTGGCTATTTTGCAGTGTACAATCTACAGGAAATGGGAATTTAAACCATTTTGTGTAAAACTGATATTTGCATTTTATGCGATTGCTCTGTTTTCGGTTGTGGGTGTCCCTGCGGTTAGGATATTTCAGATGGATTTTGGTCTGAATCTGATACCGTTTGCAGACATTGTAAATAGTCCGTTTGCATATATGAAAAATACGATTTTGAATATCATTTTATTTATACCGATGGGATTTTTTGTACCTGCGGTCTGGAAGAATTTCCGGTCTTTCAAAACTATGTTTTTCATGGGACTCGCTGTATCACTGGGGATTGAACTATTACAGATATTTACATTCCGGCTTACGGATATTGATGATCTGATCACCAATACGGCAGGAACCGTGCTGGGATATGAAATAAGCAGAAGATTTTCTTTTCCGTTCTCTTTAAAATCAGTGGATTCGAAAGGAATTTTGGTACGATATGAACCTGTCCTGATTCTGGCAGTTACGCTTTTGATTTCCATGTTTCTGAAACCAATCGTGTCTGATAGCATATGGAATATCATGATATAATGAGCGCAAGTGAGAAGAATGCATTTATGCATTCGGCGAACGGCGAATGTCGATCATGAAGCTTTGCTTCATGATATAATAAACAATTATATCAAATATAATGAATATTAATTTTACTTATGACATATATTCGTGTATAATCATAAAGTAAAAACAGGAAAGCGTGATGGTTTTTACAGACCATCACTTTTTTTATGCAGGAGGAAAATCAAATGGTTACAGCAGTAGTAGGCGCTAACTGGGGCGACGAGGGAAAAGGAAAAATCACAGATATGCTTGCAGATGAAGCGGACATCGTTATCCGTTTTCAGGGTGGAGCAAATGCAGGTCACACCATCGTAAACAACTATGGTAAATTTGCATTACATACATTGCCATCCGGTGTATTCCACAGCCACATCACCAACATTATCGGAAACGGTGTCGCACTGGATATCCCGAAAGTAATGAGTGAGATCAAATCAATCACAGACCGCAATGTGCCTGCACCAAAAATCATGATTTCAGATAGAGCACAGATGGTTATGCCTTACCACGTTCTTTTCGATCAGTATGAAGAGGAGCGTCTTGGAAAGAATTCTTTCGGTTCTACCAAGTCCGGTATCGCACCATTTTATTCAGACAAATATGCAAAGATCGGTTTTCAGGTAAGTGAGTTATTCGATGAGGAATTATTGCAGGCAAAAGTAAAACGTACCTGCGAGACAAAGAACATTATGCTTGAGCATATGTATCACAAACCATTATTAAAAGAAGAAGAGTTATTAGCTACTTTGCATGAGTACAGAGACATGGTCGCTCCATATGTCGGAGATGTTTCTTTATTCTTAGACAAAGCGATTAAGGAAGGCAAAAAGATCTTATTGGAAGGCCAGCTTGGTACTTTAAAAGATCCGGATCACGGAATTTATCCAATGGTAACATCTTCCTCTACTTTAGCAGCATACGGTGCGATCGGAGCAGGCATCCCACCATATGAGATCAAGAAGATTGTAACAGTAAGTAAAGCATACTCTTCCGCAGTAGGAGCAGGAGCATTCGTTAGCGAGATCTTTGGAGATGAGGCAGACGAACTGAGAAGACGCGGCGGAGACGGCGGTGAATTCGGAGCAACAACCGGACGTCCAAGAAGAATGGGATGGTATGACTGTGTTGCAAGTAAGTATGGATGCCGTCTGCAGGGAACAACGGATGTAGCGCTTACCGTACTTGACGTATTAGGATACTTAGATGAGATCCCGGTATGTGTTGGATACGATATCGACGGAGAAGTAACCACAGACTTCCCTGTAACTGCAAGATTAGAGAAAGCAAAACCAGTATTCAAAAAACTTCCGGGATGGAAATGTGATATCCGTGGAATTAAGAAATACGAGGATCTTCCGGAAAACTGCAGAAATTACATTGAGTTCATTGAAGGACAGATCGGATACCCGATCACAATGGTTTCTAACGGACCGGGAAGAGAAGATATCATTTACCGCAATAAATAAAGAGACTGAGGCAGGCGTGCAGTGGCACCCTGCCTTTTGTGACAAAACATGGAGGATTGTATGGTAAAGAATATAATTTTAGATGTCGGGAAAGTTCTTGTGGCGTGGGAGCCTGAAGACGCAATGAAACAACTTGGATTTGATGATAAGACAGTGAAAGCAGTTGCGGATGCTACGGTCAATACTCCGGTCTGGCTTGAGACAGACCGTGGCGTCTGGTCAGATGAACAGATCCTACAGGCATTTTATGAGAAGGCACCGGAATATAAAAAAGAGATCGATCTGTTCTGGAATCATCTGGAACTGGCAATCACACAGTTTTCCTATACGAAAGAATGGATTTCCAATATGAAAAAAGAAGGCTTGCATGTGTATATTCTTTCTAACTATGGAGATTGGACTTATCAGAGAACGAAGGACAATGCGCTGGATTTCTTACTGTTGACAGACGGCGATATCTTTTCTTACAGTGTGAGACAGGTCAAACCGGATGTGGAAATCTATGAGACATTATTAAAAAAATATCAGCTCACAGCGGATGAGTGTGTATTTATCGATGACCGGATGGAAAATATCGAGGGAGCCGAAAAAGCCGGAATCCACGGAATCTGCTTTGAGACGATCGGGCAGGTGAAAGAGGATCTGAAGAAATACAATATATATGTCTAAATAACAGGTATTTAAGAAGAGAAAAAATCGTCGTTTCACAAAGTTATCACATTTTTTTCCAAAAGAAAACACATTTTTTCGATAAGATAATACTATCGAAAACCGACAGTTGCGAAATTCGTGAAAACAGACGGATTTCGCGATTTTCATGCGAGCCGGAAGTAAGGAGGAAAAGATTGTGATCGAGATCAGCCATCTGGTAAAAAAATATGGCGACCATATTGCAGTGAATGATCTGACATTGACTGTGGAACCGGGAAAAATTTATGGATTTTTAGGACCAAACGGCGCCGGAAAATCCACCACGATGAACATTATTACAGGGTATTTAGGCGCAACCAGCGGAGAGGTAAAAATCAACGGATTTGATATTTTTGCACAGCCGGAAGAAGCAAAAAAATGTGTGGGATATCTGCCGGAGATCCCGCCTCTTTATGTGGATATGACAGTCAGGGAGTATCTGAACTTTGTGGCAGAGTTAAAGAAACTCGAAAAGGGTCGGAGAAATAAATATGTGGAGGAGGCGATGGTGACGACCGGAATCACTGCACAGCAGTCAAGACTGATCCGTAACCTGTCAAAAGGCTACAGGCAGAGAGTCGGATTTGCACAGGCAGTGTTAGGGTATCCGGAGATCATCATTCTGGACGAACCGACGGTCGGACTTGATCCAAAACAGATCATAGAGATCCGTGACCTCATCAAAGAACTTGGCAAAAATCATACGGTTATTTTAAGTTCGCACATTTTGTCTGAAATATCTGCAGTGTGTGATCACATTTTCATTATTTCCAAAGGAAAATTAGTGGCAGGCGATTCCACGGAGAATCTGATGAAACAGATGTCCGGGGCGCAGGAGATCGAACTTCTGATCAAAGGAGACAATGCGGCAGTGCAGGAGACATTCACCGGGATCGCAGAAGTTGAAAAATGCATTCCATTAGAGCAGAAGGACGAAGCGTGTGTACATCTGAATCTGATCGCAAAACCGGGAATGGATATCAGGGAACAGGTGTTTGCTTCCTGTGTCAACCATGGATTTGTCATTCTGCAGATGAATCCCGTTTCAAAATCTCTTGAGGATGTGTTCCTCGAACTTACGGAAAAAGAGGGGACACAGAAGGAAGTTCTGCCGGAGAAAAAACTCCATTTTGTAAAGTCTCATTTTGGAAAAGAGAGTAAGGAGGACGGGGAATAATGTTTGCGATATTAAAAAGAGAAGTAAAAGCTTACTTTCAGACGGTGACAGGATGGTTGTTTATTGCAGCAGTTCTTGTACTCTATGGACTATATTTTTATGTTTACAATCTGCGCGCAGGCTATCCTTATATTTCTTACTCACTGTCGGCGATCGCATTTATCATGCTGATCACGGTACCTGTGCTGACTATGCGCAGTTTTGCGGAGGAACGCCACAGCAGAACAGACCAGTTGATCCTGACTGCACCGGTATCTGTGGGAAAAGTAGTATTGGGAAAATATCTCGCAATGGCTTTTGTATTTACTATAGATATGGTGATCATTGCGATCACACCATTGTTGTTAATGTCCTACGGAACGATCCCATTAGGGGAATCCTATGCAGCAGTGCTTGGATTCTGGCTGTATGGCTGCGCCTGCATTGCCGTTGGTATGTTTATTTCCTCATTGACCGAAAGCCAGGTGATTTCCGCAGTTTTGACATTTGTTGCATTATTTGCCGGCTATATGATGGGAAGCATCTGCAATCTGATCTCAGAGAGCGGAAATCTTCTGACAAAAATTTTAGGCTGCTACGATCTTTACACGCCGCTCGATAACTTTATGAATGGAACACTGGATGTAGCGGGAATTGTCTATTACGTAACGATCATTGCATTACTTTTGTTCCTGACAGGGCAGTCCGTTCAGAAACGCCGCTGGAGCATCAGTTCCAAAAAAATATCGACAGGTGTATTTTCAACGGGAATGATCATTGCAATGGTGGCAGTGACCGTTGTTGTGAACCTGTTCGTGGCAGAACTTCCGGCAACATGGACATCCATTGATGTCACTTCAACAAAAATTTACTCCATCACAGACGATACGAAGGATTATCTGAAAAGTCTCGACGAGGATGTGACAATTTATGTGCTGGTGTCTGATGCATCAAAAGATACAAAGCTGGATGAGACATTACAGAGATATGAATCCCTGTCGGATCACATCAAAGTTTCCTATATCAATCCGGCTGCAAACCCGACTTTTGCAGCACAGTATACAGACAGTTCTGTGACTTCCAACAGCATGATCGTTGTGAGCAGCGAGCGTTCCAGAGTTATTGATTACAATGATGTGTATACCTATAGTTATGATTACAGCAGTTATTCCAGAAGCATTGATGGATATGATGCAGAGGGACAGCTTACAAGTGCGATTCAGTATGTGACCATGGATTCCACAGAGCTTCCGGTGATTTATCAGGTATCCGGACATGGGGAAACAGCTTTATCCGGTGGATTTACAGAGGCAATTGAAAAAGCAAATATCACTTTATCTGACCTTGCATTATTAAAAGAGGATGCGGTTCCGGAAGATGCAGCAGCACTTATTATCAATGGACCGACGACTGATTTTTCGGAGGATGATGCCAACAAAGTGATCGATTATATCAATCAGGGTGGAAAAGTGCTGATCACCTGCAATTTCCAGGCACAGGGTTTGGAAAACTTCGAGTCGATCCTGTCAGCCTGCGGAATGGAGCGTGTTTCCGGCATTGTCATGGAAAATGATAAATCCTATTATTACAGCAATACACCGTATTACCTGCTTCCTGACGTAAATTCAAGTGCATATACAAGTTCCGTCAGCGGTTCATATATCTTTGCTCCATACAGCGAGGCAATCACCTATGGAGAAGATACAGATGATACAACTTATACAGCATTATTGGAGACGACAGATAAAGCAGTATCCAAGACAGATGCAGCAAATGCAACAACATCAGAGCTGGAGGAGGGAGATGCTGCAGGACCATTTGCGGTTGCGGTTGCCATGGAAAAAACAATCGATGAAGATACAGTCGCAAAAGTAGTGGTCGCCGGATCTGTGGAAATGTTTGCAGACAGTGCAGACCAGATCGTTTCCGGAAATAACAGCGCAATGTTTACAGATATCATTGCCCAGATGGTTGGCGATTCTGATCTTGCAACAAGTGTGATCCCAACAAAAGATTACACGCTCAGCGCCATCACGGTGGATGCGGCGGCAGGGATCCTGTATGGGCTTGGTCTGATGATCGTGCTTCCGGTCATTATGATGATTCTTGGAATTGTGATATGGGCATCAAGAAGAAAAAAATAAAACAATAGATGATAGAAAATCAAGATTGGAGACAGATAGAATATGAAAAAACAGAAAATTCAGTTTATTGTAATTCTGATCGTGCTGGCAGTGCTTATCGCTGCCACCTTCGGAATGAAATGGTATAACAAAAATAAAGAGGAAGAGAAAACAGCGGAAGAAGAGGCTTCTACCATTTATATTTCCAAAGTGGACGTTGACACGATCATAGCATTTTCTTATGAGGTTGACCATGTGACGTATACTTTTACAAAGGATGGGGATACATGGACCTATGACGGAGACACATCACTGGATATGGATGAAGAAGCGATCGACAGCATGCTTTCAACACTGTCATCGCTGACAGCAATAGAAGAGATCAGTGATTATACAGATCTGAAAGAGTTTGGATTTGACCAGCCGGAAGATCTGATATCCTACACAACAAGTGAAGGGGCTGTTTCTCTTTTTGTAGGAAATAAAAATGATACTTTGAATGCATACTATATTATTTCAGCTGATGGAGGAAGCATTTATCTGACAGAAACGTCTCTTGCGGATGCTTTTTCAAAAACGATTGAGGAGCTGACAGTCACAGAGGATACAGAAAGCACGGAGACAGTTGAGAACACAGAAGAATAAATAAGATAAAAGCAGAATCAGCACCTGACAGAAAATTTTGTTCAGGTGCTGATTTTTTAATGCTCTGCAGT
>OCPP01001296.1_pt1 | contig 13942 bp, 10 predicted proteins | sample 1538211 | NCBI WGS metagenome assembly OCPP01 (sample SAMEA2580193, study PRJEB22360) | human gut metagenome | biome: human gut; feature: human-associated habitat; material: faeces | place: Denmark | collected 2008/2010
TAATTTATTTTATTTTTCATTAACATTTTTGTTATTTTAGTGTAAAATATACCTTATATAATGGAGGGATAATTATGAGCTTTAAAAATATTTATTTAGTTTTTTCAAAAACTGGTACATTGTTTTCACATTTAATTTCTTTATGTACTCACGAAGAATATGCTCATGTTTCACTTTCTTTAGATGACTCCTTTACAAAAATGTATTCCTTTGGACGTATCAATCCAGCCAAAGTACTTCCAGCTGGATTTGTGTATGAGAATTTATATGACGGAGTATTTGCTATGTTTCCTGAAAGCAAATGCCTAATTTATAAAGTTAATGTTACTGAAAAACAATATAATAACCTTGTCAATGAAATACGCCTATTTGAAAATAACAAAGATAATTTAAAATACAATATTTTAGGGACAAGCCTTGTATATTTTAATAGACCTAGAAAAAGAGAAAATTATTATTTCTGCTCTGAATTTGTCTCTGAAGTATTAATAAATAGCGGTATCTTTAACACTGATAAAAAGCCTGAGGAAATCTTACCTTTAGACTTATTATCAGTTGAAAATAAAACATTAATTTACGAAGGATATATTAATAAACTAAATTTTACAATTGAAACACTAACCACTGTGATTTAAACATAAAAAACAGCGAATGTAATAAATACATTGGCTGTTTTTTTATATTAACCTCATGTTTTTAATTTATTTAAAATCTTCTATCCTTATTATATTATCAATACTCTTCACTGTTTTCAAATCATAAAGCCTATCAATTGAATCCATAATTAAGCCTTCTGTAGTACTATGAGTTATCAATACCAATGTAACATCAATATTTTCTTCCTGCTTCACACCTTTTTGGATTACTGATTTCAAGCTTACCTTATTAGCACCAAATATTGTTGTTATCTGCCCTAATACACCTGGTTTATCACTTACTGTAATTCTTAAATAATATCTGCTTTCAACATCCTTTAAATCTTTTATCTTCATTTCCCAAAGATTATTTTTAACTACAGGCTGCATATTTTCTACTTCTACATTATTTCTTAATATAGATATTATATCACTAACTACTGCACTTCCTGTTGGAAGACTTCCTGCTCCTCTACCATAAAACATCATATCCCCTACAGCATTACCATTAATAAATACTGCATTAAATGAATCATAAACATTAGCTAATGGATGAGTTTCTGGAATCATTGTTGGATGTACCCTTAATTCTAGTTCTCCATTCTCTTCTTTAGCAATTGCTAGAAGTTTTATTACCATACCAAAGCTACTAGCATATTCCATATCTATAGAATTTATCTTAGTTATACCTTCTCTATATACATTCTCTGGTTTTATTTTAGTACCAAATGCTAAGGAAGACAATATTACAAGTTTGTATTGTGCATCATATCCTTCTATATCAGATGTTGGATCTGCTTCAGCATAACCTTTATCCTGAGCCTCTTTTAATACATCTTCAAAGTTCAGATTTTCAAGCTCCATCTTACTTAAAATATAATTGGTAGTACCATTAACAATACCATATAAAGTATTAATTTTATTGGCAGTTAAGCTTTCATTTATTCCATTAATAATAGGAATACCACCTGCTACACTTGCTTCATATTGGAAGCTTACTCCCATTTCATCAGCTTTTTCAAATACTTCATCACCACAAGTAGCTAAAAGCATCTTATTAGCTGTAACTATTTGTTTTTTAGCTTCCATAGCTCTGATGATATATTCTTTTGCTGGATCTATACCACCCATAACTTCTACAACTATTTTTATATCATCATCATTTAATATATCATCATAATTTGTGGTAAGTATTTCTGATGGTATTTCAACACCTCTATCTTTATCTTTATCTCTTACCAAAATCTTAGCTATTTCTACCTCATAGCCTGAACGCTTAACTATTTGCTCTTTATTTTCCCTTATTATTGATAATACGCCTTTCCCTACATTACCTAATCCTAAAAGTGCAATTTTTACTTTTTTCATAAATATCCCCCTTTGTTTTTAATGCCCCAAACATTAATTTTATTATACCCAATTTTTAGAATCTTTTCTATATTTTAAACCAAATTATGAATTAAGATTTATGAATGATGAATTTATGATGAAACTCAAAGAGTTTCTTAAATAATACTTTTTCTAAACTCCTTTTAGAAGTTTATTCCCCAACTCATAATTCATCACTCATAATTCATCATTATAATAAAAAATCACTTTGAAATAATGAAATTTCAAAGTGATTTTTTTATTATCTATCTCTTTCCTGCATCAAATGGTTCTCCAGCTGCTTTTGGAGCTTGAGTTGACTTAGAGAATATTATAAGCGCTATTAATGTAACTACATAAGGGAATACCTTTAATACTACTAGAGGTATTTGTTGTAATTGAGGTATTACTTGAGAAACATTTGCTAATGTTGAAGCAAATCCAAAGAATAATGTTGCTCCTAAAATTCCAAGTGGTTTCCATTGTCCAAAGATTAATGCTGCTAAAGCTAAGAATCCAAGACCTGCAACACTTCCATTAAACTCTCCTGAATAAGTAACTAAGATTATGCATCCACCTAAAGCTGATAAAGCTCCTGAAATCATAACTCCAAAGTATCTCATCTTTGTAACGTTAATCCCTGCTGCTTGCGCTGCTTGTGGATTTTCACCACATGCTCTTAATCTCATACCAAAAGCTGTCTTATATAATAAGAATGTGCTTACAGCTAATATAACAAGTACTAACCATGTTGTAGCATAAGTTCTTGTAAAGAATAATGGTCCTAATACTGGTATATCTTTTAATACACTTATACTTTCTGGTACAAATCCCATAGTGATTCTTATATTACCACTACCAGTAATATTTCTTGCTAAGAATACTGTTAAAGCTCCTGCCACCATATTTATAGCTGTACCACTAATTACTTGGTCTGCATTTAAATTAATGCTGGCAAAGGCATGTAATATTGAAAATAATGCTCCAACTAAAGCTGCTACTAATAAACCAATCCATAAGGCACTGCCAACACCAGCTGCTTGAAGCTTAGATATAGTTAAAGCTCCTGCAAAAGATCCAACTATCATAAATCCATCTAAACCTATGTTAATTATACCACTTCTTTCACAGTATAATGCACCTAAAGCTGTAATTAACATTGGTATTGTATAAGCTATTGCATAAGGAAAAATTTTAACTAATATATCCCACATTATTTTTCCACCGCCCTTTCAGTAGTTTCACTTGCTACCGCTTTTTTCTTTTCTTCTTTTGTTTTCTTAAATTTCTTTATTACCTTGTCCATAATCATGCTTGTAGCAGCAAAGTATATAATTGTTGCTATAATTGTATCTGCAAGTTCTGGTGGTACTTTAACATTAGCATTCATAAATCCTTTACCAACATAAAGAACTCCAAAGAATAATGCTGATAATAATACTCCAAATGGTGTGTTATTACCTAATAAAGCTACTGCTATACCATCAAATCCTTGTGAAGGCATAACCCCTATTTGCATAACTTGTGAGTTACCCATATATTGAACAACCCCTGCAAGACCTGCAAGTGCTCCTGCAATCATCATTGATACAACAATGTTTCTATTTACTGGCATACCTGCATATTCTGCACCAAACTTATTATATCCAACGGCCTTTAGTTCATATCCTAAAACTGTCTTATTAAGTGTAAACCAAATAATTGCTACAGCTGTTATTGCTAATAATATACCAAGGTTTATGTATGAACCTCCAAACATACTTGAAAGCCAATCAGCCTTTAATGTAGCTCCTTGTGCAAGCTTTGCTGATTCTGTTTCTGTAGTTCCCTTTAAGTATTGTGGAACCATGTAATATACTATCCAGTACGCAGTCCAGTTCATCATGATTGATGAAACAACTTCATTAACATTAAATAATGCTTTTAAAAGTCCTGGTATTGCTGCCCATAAAGCCCCAGCAATTATACCACATGTAACCATTAAAGGTATTAATATTGGTGATGGTAAATCTACTAAAATACCTATTGCTGTTACTGTAAATCCACCTGCTAACATTTGTCCAGGAGTACCTATGTTGAATAATCCAGTTCTATTTGCAAAAGCAACCGATAACCCTGTTAAGATTAAAGGTGTAGCCGTTGCAATTGAATTACCAATTCTCTGAGTATTCATTAACCCACCTTTGAAAAGATAAGTATATCCATCTACTGGGTTATAACCCATAGATAACATTAATAAAAATCCTGCAAATAATCCTAAAACTATTGCCATAAGAGATTTTAACAATTGATTCTTATGCACTAAGCTTCCTCCTTCTTTACGCCGGCCATCATTAAACCAACTTCATTTTCATTTGTTTCATTAGCATTAACTATACCTACTAATTCACCATTGTTTACTACAGCAATCCTATCTGATACATTTAATACCTCATCAAGCTCAAGTGATACTAAAAGCACAGCTTTTCCTAAATCTCTTTGTTCTACTAATCTCTTGTGTATATATTCTATAGAACCAACATCTAGCCCTCTTGTAGGCTGAACAGCTATTAAAAAGTCTGGATTTGATTCAATTTCACGTCCAATTACACCTTTTTGCTGATTACCACCTGATAAAGATCTTGCTATAGATTGTCCACCTTCACCACTTCTAACATCGAAAGTTTCTATAATCTTATTAGCATATTCTCTTATCTTTGCTCTATTAATTAAGCCATTCTTAGAAAACGGGGCTTTTTTATATGCCTTTAATACCATATTATCTTCCATTGTATAATCAAGGATTAATCCTCTCTTGTGTCTATCTTCTGGAATATGTGCCATACCTTCATCGATTCTTTCGCGAATAGATTTTTTTGTTATATCTTTATTCTTAAATTCTATTATTCCTGATTCAACTTGTCTCATACCAGTTAATGCTTCAACTAATTCAGTTTGTCCATTACCTTCAACACCAGCAATACCTACTATTTCTCCTGCTTTTACGTCTAATGAAAAATTCTTCAGACCTAAAACCTTCTTGTTATTCTTAACAGAAATATTCTTTATGCTTATAACAGTTTCTTTCGGTTTAGCTTCAGTTTTTTCTACTTTAAATGATACTTCTCTACCAACCATCATTTTAGCCATTTCTGCTTCAGTAGTATCTTTTACATCAACTGTTCCTATGTATTTACCTCTTCTAATAACTGTACACTTATCAGCAACAGCTTTAATTTCCTTTAATTTATGTGTTATAATGATTACAGATTTACCTTCTTTTGTCATTCCTTTTATAATTGAAAGCAATTCCTCAATTTCACTAGGTGTTAATACTGCCGTTGGCTCATCAAATATTAATACATTTGCATCTCTGTATAACATCTTAAGTATTTCTACTCTTTGCTGCATCCCAACTGAAATATCTTCAATCTTTGCATATGGATCTACATTTAATCCGTACTGCTTAGATAATTCTTCAATTCTCTTAGCAGCTGTTTTAATATCTACTACTAAACCTTTTTTTGGTTCACACCCTAGAATTATATTTTCAGTAACTGTAAAGTTGTCCACAAGTTTAAAGTGTTGGTGAACCATCCCAATTCCTAAGTCATTTGCTATATTAGGATTAGAAATCTTCACTTCTTTACCTCTTACCTTTATACATCCTCTATCTGGTTTATACATACCGAACAACATTCCCATAAGTGTTGATTTTCCGGCTCCATTTTCCCCTAAAAGAGCATGTACTTCTCCTTCTTTAAGTTGAAGTGTTATATTATCATTCGCCACTATTCCTGGAAACTCTTTACGGATATTAAGCATCTCTACTACATATTCCATGGATATCCTCCTCAAACTAAAAATATTTACTCTCTCTATTCAGCTACGTTCACAATTGCATTTTCTTATGCGAAACTTTACTTAATTATACTTCAAATAATTCGTATTTTCAACTTTTTTTATCTATTTCCCCTTGAAAACTTAATTATTTTTGAACATTTCTTAATATTTACTTTTGCTTTTTAAAACATTCTTAGTGTTTTATAAATATTTATACAAAAACAACCACCATAAAACGACAATCAGTAATTCAACTTCATAATGGCAGATAAAAATGCATCCAGTTTTACAACTGGATGCAAATATATACATATATTATACTTCTGGCTTAACTACTATTTCATCATTCTTTATAGCTTCTAAAACTTCTTTAACTTTTTCAACTGTTGAATCGCTTAAGTTTGGATTTTCTGCTGGTATACCAATACCATCATTTTTAGCATTGAATGTTATAGTTTGTCCACCTGGGAAATTGCCATTTAATTCTTCTTCAATCATTTGGTAAGCTGCTGCATCTATCTTCTTAACAGCTGAAGTTAATATTACAGATGTTCCATCTGATTTTAAACCTTCATTGTATTGATCTGTGTCAACACCAATTACCCATACACCTTCTCTAGTTTTAGCTTCAGTAATAACACCGTTTCCTGTTCCACCTGCACAAGCAAATATAGCCTTTACACCATTATCATACATAGTTGCTGCTAATTGTTGTCCTAATGCTGCATCAGCAAATGATCCTGAGTAAACTATATTCTCTTCCTTTAAAGTTACTGCTGTACCAAGCTTTTCGTTAGCATAAGCTACACCTTGTTGGAATCCAACATCAAATCTTTGTACTGAAGGTATTTCCATACCACCAATGAATCCTAAATCACCAGTTTGTAATTCTAATGCTGCTGCAACTCCTGCTGCAAATCCTGATTCTTGTTCAGCAAAGAATATTGAAACTGTATTATCTGCTACTAAAGCATTTCCATTTCCATCATTTGGCTCACCATCGATGATTACAAATTTAGCATCGCTGTATGTTTCTTGTGCTGAATATATAGCTGTTTCAAATTTAAATCCTGGACAAACTATAAACTTAAAATCTGCATCATAAAGATTTTGGATTTCTGTTAAATAATCTACTTCTGTTTCACCAGCTGGTTGCATGTAATTTCTTTCAATTCCTAATTCATTTTCAGCTAGTCCAATTCCTTCCCAGCTTCCTTGGTTAAATGATTTATCATCTATTGTTCCTGAATCTGTTACCATACCTACTTTTAAAGTTGCCTCTTCATTGCTTCCGCCTTCATTGCTTCCACATCCTACTAACCCTGTTACCATTAAAGTTGAAAGAGCTAATGCTATTGATTTCTTTTTCATAATTTTTTCCTCCTAAGCTTTTTTCCATAAGTTATATTTTTTAAATACTTCTATATGAAAACCCATGTCACTTATCAGACTAAATTAACATGTATAACTTAGTTACATTTAAGTTAAATATATAAATTAGCATTTTATATCCTTATTATGTATTAAGTCATATACAATTAATTTTACCCATAGTTTAGAAATTTTAGGTTTCCAGTAGAAACATCCCCCCATATTAGGGATTTATACGAGTAATCACAGTTCTCTTGTTCCGAACTATACCTTTATTATAATTCAAAACATTCGTAATATCAACACATTTTTTCATTTTTTTATTAATTTACCCAAAAGATAATAATATATACATATTTTTACAACATAATTCTTCTTTATTCTCCCTAACTCACAACTATAACTTTAATTTTTCATAAATATAAAAAAGGCAAATCCATATGGATTTACCTTTTTATTTATTATAATTCTTCTTTAACTTCTATTTCACCATTTTTAATAGCTTCTAATACTTCATTAACTTTTTTCACAGTTTCTTCACTTAAGTTTGGATTTTCTGCTGGTATACCAACACCACCATTAGCTGCATCTAATATTAAAGTTTGTCCACCTGGGAATTCACCATTTAATTCTGCTTGTACCATATTGTATGAAGCTTTTTCAACCTTCTTAACAGCAGAAGTTAATATTACTGAAGTTCCATCTGGTTTAATACCTTCAGAATATTGGTCTGAGTCAACACCTATAACCCATGCACCTTCTCTAGTTTTAGCTTCTGTTATAACACCTGTTCCAGTTCCACCAGCTGCAGCAAATATAGCTTTTACACCTCTATCATACATTGTTGCTGCTAATTGTTGCCCTAAAGCTTTATCAGTAAATGATCCTGAATATACTATATTTTCATCTTTTAATGATACTGATGTTCCATATTTTTCATTGGCATAAGCTACACCTTGTTGGAATCCAGCATCAAATCTTTTAACTGGACCTGTTTCCATACCACCTACGAATCCTAAATCACCAGTTTGTAATTCAACTGCTGCTGCAACACCTGCTGCAAATCCTGCTTCTTGCTCTGCAAAGAATATTGAAACTGTGTTATCTGCCACTAACCCATTTCCATTTCCATCACTTGGTGAAGCATCTATTAATACAAACTTAGCATCACTATATTTTTGTTGTGCTTCATATATAGCCGTTTCAAATTTAAATCCTGGACATACTATAAACTTAAAGTCTGCATCATAAAGATTTTGAATTTCTGTTAAATAATCTACTTCTGTTTCACCAGATGGTTTTAAATAATTTTTTTCAATTCCTAACTCTTCTTCAGCTTGTCCAATTCCTTCCCAAGTTCCTTGATTAAAAGATTTATCATCTATTGTTCCCGAATCTGTTACCATACCAACTTTTAAAGTTGATTCAGCTTTATTTTCTCCCTCACTGCTATTTCCACATCCTACTAATCCAGTTACCATTAAAGCTGATAGTGCTAATGCGATTGATTTCTTCTTCATAATTTTTCCTCCTAAGTTCTTATCAACATTTTTGTCACTTCTTAGGAAAACCTACCTACCTGTAAGGCAAAATCAAATATGTATAATTTTATATACACTTAACTACTCATAGTTAGAAATTTTAGGTTTCCTGTAGAGACATCCCACCATATTAGGGACTTATACGAGTTTTTTCTTTTAGTTCAAATTTCCCAAACGAACTATATGTGTATTATAATAAATATAATTCGTTATTTCAACACTTTTTTCTATTTTTATCTATTTTCTTTATTCCTGCTAAAAAACATCAAAAAAAGACGCATTAAATTTTCATAACTAAATTTAATGCGTCAAAATTCAACATAATTCATATAAGAGTTCACATATATCAAGTTCACTCATAGCTCGGAAATTTATTGGTTTCCTGTAGAGACATCCCTCCATATTAGGGATTTATATGAGTTTTTTCTTTTTTCATTTATTAATATATTTTTATTGATTAATTATCTTATTAAATCACCTTGCTCATCACTTACAGTAACTTCACCATTTTTCATTTTCTCTAATATTTCATTTACTGTTTCAACTACTGATGAATCTAAATTTGGATTTTCTTCAGGTATACCAACACCATTATTGTTTACACTATAAACAAGAGTTTTTCCACCTGGGAATTGATCATTGATAGCTGCTTCTATCATATCAAATGAAGCATTATTTATCTTTTTCACTGCTGAAGTTAAAATAACTGATTTTCCATTTGCTTCATCATATATTCCATCTTCATATTGATCTAAATCCACACCTATAACCCATACATTTTCACCTAAAGCTGCTCTTTGTTTTGCTTCAGTTATTACACCATTTCCAGTAGCTGCTGCTGATTGGAATATAGCTGTAACTCCTCTATCATACATTTGAGCTGCTAATTGTTGCCCTAGAGCTGCATCTGTGAAAGAACCTGAATAAACAACATTTTCTTCCTTTATAGATACATTTGTACCAAGATTTTCGTTAGCATATGTAATACCTTGTTGGAATCCCCAGTTAAATTTTTGAACTGATGATACTTCCATTCCACCTATAAATCCTAATTCTGCTTCTTTTAATTGAAGCGCTGCCGCTAACCCCGATAAAAATCCTGCTTCATGCTCTGCAAAGAATATTGATACAGTGTTTTCTGCCACTAGCGAATTTCCTTGTCCATCATTTGGTGAACCATCAATTATTACAAATTTAGCATCTTGGTATTTTTCTTGCATTGAATAAATTGAAGTTTCAAACTTAAACCCTGGACATATTACCAAATTGTAACCTGCATCATATAAGTTACCTATTTCAATATTATACTCTGCTTCTGTTTCACCAGCTGGCTTTAAGTAGTTTATTTCAACACCTAATTCCTCTTCTGCTTTTTCTACACCTTCCCAAGTTCCTTGATTGAATGACTTATCATCAATATCACCAGCATCAGTAACCATACCAACCCTTATCTGATCTTTTGATGTTTCTTCACCTGTAGATGAACAACCTATCATAGAACCTGCAACTACTAAAGAAAGCATGCACGCTAAAATTCTTTTTTTCATTCTTTGTTTCCTCCTTATTATAGAGAACCACATATATATGAACATACGAACTATATTGTGATTATACATTTTATATTTCGTTTTTTCAATATGTTTTTTGTAAAAAGTTAGATTTTTTAACTTTTTATGAGTTAAAATCATAAAAAAATACAAACTTTTTCTTAAATTCATCAATATTATTCGTCATATTTTTAACCGCTACATATACTAATTTAGTTGCAGAAAAAGAGCTAGAAGAAATCTTCTAGCTCTAATTGATTTTTAATTACATATTATTCAGCTCTAACTGAAATTTCACCATTCTTTACAAGTTCGTATACTTCACTAACTTTAGCAATAGTATCTTCACTTAAGTTTGGATTTTCTTCTGGTATTCCTACACCATCATTTGAGGCATCAAATACTATTGTTTCGCCGCCATTAAATTTACCTGCAAGTTCTGCTTCAATAATTTGGTATGCTGCTTCATTAACCTTTTTTATTGCTGAAGTAAGAACTACTGATTTATTATTTTCAACATCATATATTCCATCTTCATATTGATCTGAATCAACACCAATTACCCAAGCTTCTTTTCCTGCTGCCACTTGTGTCTTAGCTTCATTTATTGCACCAATTCCTACTGAACCTGCTGCAACAAATATTGCTTTAACTCCACTATCATACATTTGAGCTGCTAATTGTTGCCCACCTGCAACATTACTAAAAGTACCTTCATAAACTACATTTTCTTCCTTTAGAGAAATGCTAGTCCCTAAATTTTCATTAGCATATGCTATACCTTCAGCGAAACCAATTTCAAATCTTTGAACTGCTGGTATTTTCATACCACCTATAAATCCAAAGTCTCCTTCACCGATTTCTAAGGCTGCTGCAACTCCCGCAATAAATCCTGATTGCTCTTCTGCAAAATAAATTGAAACTGTGTTATCTGCAACTAAGCTATTTTCTCCTCCATCATTTGGAGTTCCATCTAAAATTACAAATTTTGCATCTTCATATTTTGCTTGAGCTTCATAAATGGCTGTTTCAAATTTGAATCCTGGTGTGATTATAAAATCATACCCAGCATCATAAAGATTTGCTATCTCTGTAGCATAATCAGCTTCTGTCTCTCCTGCTGGTTGCATATAAGTGCTTGATATACCAAACGCTTCCTCAGCTGCTTGTATTCCTTCCCAAGTTCCTTGGTTGAATGATCTGTCATCAATAGTAGCAGAATCTGTTACCATCCCTACTTTTAATACATCATTTCCTTCACCTTCACTTGCTCCACATCCTACAAGTCCTGTAACCATTAATCCTGACATTGCTAATGCAATTAATCTTTTGTTCATATTTAATTCCTCCCTGTCGCAACTTTGCATCTCTGTACATATGCGAATAATCTTGTAAATTATACTTCACTTTCGTAAATTATGCAAAACAGTTAATGTAATTACATTAATATATTTACATCATATTCTTTTAGCCATATATTAAGTTGAATTAAATATGCTATAAGTTGTGGACCTGTCATCAATTGACCAAACCAAGGAGTAGTATATGATTTACCTTCTGTATCAACGATTTCTTTAACAACCTTCTTATCAATTAATTCTAAAATAGGAGACTGGTTATCACTTAAAATCTTATTCATCTCTTTACATACCATTTCTGTATATATAGGATTATGAGTTTTAGGATATGGACTTTTCTTTCTATATACTATATCTTCTGGTAATATTCCTTCTAAGGCTTTTCTTAGAATTCCCTTTTCCCGACCATGAAGAAGTTTTATCTCCACTGGAAGATTAAAAGCATACTCCACTATCCTAATATCTGCAAATGGTACCCTTACTTCTAAGCTATTATACATGCTACATCTATCTTTTCTATTTAATAGATTTACCATGAACCACTTTAAATTCAAATAGAACATTTCTTTCATTCTATAATTTTTCTTATCTTCATTTTCAAAATGTGGTACTTCCTTTAAAGTTTTTAAATATTCATACTGAGCACATTCTTCTATATTAAACTTTTTAATTTTTTCATTTAAAATACTTTTTCTCATTCCCACAGATCTGGACCAAGGAAAAGTTTCTGAATTTAGCATATCCTCATTAGTATACCATGGATATCCTCCAAAAATTTCATCAGCACATTCACCTGATAATCCTACCACAAAATCTTTTCTTATTTCTTTACAAAATAGTAATAGAGATGAATCTACATCTGCCATTCCAGGAATGTCTCTTGCTACGGTAGCATCTCTCAATGCCAACACCAAATCTTTATGATTTAGCACTACATTTTTATGATTGCTTTTAATAAATTCCGCCACCTTACAAGCCCAGTATTTATCTGAAGTAGGCTGAAACAAAGAAGATTTAAAATACTTCTCATTATCTTTATAATCAATAGAATAAGTGTCTAGCACCTTTCCCCTATTTCTAAATTCTTCTGCTGCTATTGCTGATATTGCCGATGAATCTAATCCCCCTGATAAAAAAGTACATATTGGTACATCACCTACCAATTGACGTTTTATTGCATCAACTACTAATGTTCTTACATGTTCTGCTGCTTCTTCCACAGTTTCTTTATTTTCTTCTAAACTAACCTTCCAATATTCCCACACTTTAATATTTCCCTTGCTTATAACCATACAATTGGCTGGTGCAATTTCTGAAATATTTTTGTAAATAGTTTTTCCTGGAGTTACAGCTGGCCCTAAAGCAAATAGTTCTGTAATTCCATCTCTATCAACTTGAGCCTTTACCATAGGATTTGCTAATATTGCCTTTATCTCCGATGCAAAAATTATATTTTTATTATTAATAGAATAAAATAAAGGTTTTACTCCCATTTGATCTCGTGCTAAAAATACTCGTCCCTTATCTTCATCATAAATGGCAAAAGCAAATATACCATTAAACTTCTTTATGCATTCTACACCCCATGCTATATAAGCCATTAATAGTACTTCTGTATCACTGTAAGAATCAAAAGCATATCCTTCTTCTAAAAGATTTTTTCTTAATTCCTCAGTATTATACAATTCGCCGTTATACACTAAAACATATTTACTTCCATGAATTATTTTTATCATTGGCTGCTTTCCACCTTCTGGGTCAACCACTATCAATCTCCTATGCCCCAAAAGCACATTTTCACTTTCATATATGCCTTCACTATCAGGGCCTCGCCTTTCTAATTTTTCAGTCATTTTTTTAATAATTGTGCTATTTGATTTTAAATTTTCACCAAAATTTATCCATCCAGCTATACCACACATAATTTCACCTTCTCATTATTTTCATATAATACACAATTTATGCTTTAAAATAATCAGGGTGATTAATTTTAATTAACGCTACGCTAATTAACACTTCGTTAATGAACGCTACCGCTAATTAGTTAAGCCGCTTCGCTAATTAAAAGAATGAAAAATTAAAAATTGAGGATGAAATTCCTTGGGAAATTCCTTTTTTAATTATGAATTATGGATTATGAATGATGAATTAAGGTTGAAACTCCTTAGGGAGTTTCTGAAAATATATTTTTAAAGAATTTCGTAGAAATTCTCACCTTAATTTTTTACATGCTTGCATGCAAAATTTTAACTAGCTTATGAGCGTAGCAATATAAGCGTTTCATTAGCCATTTATGGCGA
>OCPP01001327.1_pt1 | contig 13691 bp, 13 predicted proteins | sample 1538211 | NCBI WGS metagenome assembly OCPP01 (sample SAMEA2580193, study PRJEB22360) | human gut metagenome | biome: human gut; feature: human-associated habitat; material: faeces | place: Denmark | collected 2008/2010
AATATACAAAAAATAATTACATATTAAATAAAATAAACTTTTGTGTATTTTCAGAGAGGGGGGTTGATGATTTATAGAAATATTTTTAAACGAATAATAGATATAATTGTATCAATATTAGGATTAATATTTTTATTTCCAATATTATTAGTAATAGCTATATCTATATATTTATTCATAGGAACTCCTATATTTTTTACTCAAGAAAGAATAGGTAAAGACGGGAATAAGTTTAAATTGATTAAATTTAGAAGTATGACTAATAAAACAGATAAATTCGGAGTTTTATTAGATGATTCAAAAAGAATTACAAAATTAGGGAAGTTTTTAAGAAGTACAAGCTTAGACGAATTACCAGAGTTAATAAATGTATTAAAAGGTGAGATGAGTTTGATAGGGCCTAGACCTTTATTAGTTGAGTATATTGATTTATATTCTGAAGAAGAATTCAGAAGACATGAAGTTTATCCAGGAATAACTGGATTAGCTCAAGTAAAAGGTAGAAATTTATTAACATGGGAAGAAAGATTTAAATTAGATGTAGAATATGTAGACAATGTAAGTTTTTTTAAAGATATTTGCATATTAAAAGATACTATATTAGTTACTTTAAAAAGAGAAGGGATAACAGATGGAAAATCAGTGAGTATGAAAAAATTTGAGGGTAACCGTAGTAATATAGAAATTTAAAGCAAAAGTAATTATAGTTATATAGCTTGCTAGAATATGTAAAATTATTTTTTAGCAGTGGATTAGCATTGCTTTTAAATTTTATTGGTAAGGTTAGTTTTTATATGTATTATATCTGAATTGTGAGGCTCTATTATAAATTATTATATACGTTAGTTATGTGGAAATAAACTTATAGGATTGATAGGAAATAAAAATATTAAATTTAAGTAATTTCTAACTAATTAAATAATTATTTTTTGATTGGAGTTATTATAGTTATTTTAATATTGAAAAGATAAGAAAAAGGGAAACATTTAGAGTTATTTTTTATAGCTTGAAAGGTGGTAGTGGTGATATATGAAAAAGGATATCATTGTTATTGGTTGTGGGGGACACTCAAAAGTAATAGTAGATTCTATAGAACAGATAGATGAATTTAGAATCAAAGGATATTTAGATGATAATAAATATGGTAAAGGATATAAAGGTTATAATGTTTTAGATAAAATAAAGAGTGTAGGATTATATGATAATGAAAATACATGGTTTGTTATAGCTATAGGAGATAACAATATACGAAAGTATATAAGCAATAGGTTTCCAAATCTAAAATATGCAACTATTATACACAAAAATGCATCAATTAGTTCTAGTAGTACAATAGAATTTGGTAGTGTTATTTTAGAGGGAAGCATTATAAATGCAGATTCTAAAATAGGTAGTCATGTGATAATAAATACTAGAGCGATAGTTGAACATGATTGTATTATAGGAAATTATTGCAATGTATCTCCAGGTAGTGTCATTTGTGGAGGCAATATAATACATGATAATGTACATGTTGGAGCAAATTCAGTAATAATACCTTGTAAAGTTATAAATAAAAATTCAATTATAGGTGCAGGAAGTACTGTTATAAGTAGTGTAGAAATAAATGATACAGTAGTAGGTTGTCCTGCAAAATCTATAATAAATAAGTAAAACATATAAATTTTTACATTAGATATATGATTGAATTATTTAATGTGGTAAGAGCTAAATATATAATAAGAGAGAATGAAAAAATGAATAAAAGAATTTATTTATCAAGTCCTCATATGGGAGGCGAAGAATTAAAATATGTACACGAAGCTTTCAAAGAGAACTGGATAGCTCCATTAGGACCTAATGTAGAACTTTTTGAAAAAATAGTTTGTGACTATACTAGAGCAAATAATGCGACGGCTGTTTCTAGTGGAACTGGAGCTATACATTTAGCATTAAAGTGTTTAGGCGTAAGTAAAGGGGATATAGTATTCTGTCAATCTCTGACATTTGCAGCGACGGTAAATCCAGTAATGTATCAGAATGCAATACCAGTATTTATAGACTCAGAATATTCTACTTGGAATATGTGTCCACTTGCTTTAGAGAAAGCTTTTATAAAATATAAAAAGATAGGGAAATTACCAAAAGTAGTTATTGTAGTTAACTTATATGGTCAAAGTGCAGATTATGAAAAATTAATAAATATATGTAAAAAGTATAAAGTTCCTATAATAGAAGATGCAGCAGAATCATTAGGGGCTACATATAAAGGAAAACAAACAGGAACATTTGGAGAGATAGGTATATTCTCATTTAATGGAAATAAAATAATTACTACTTCTGGGGGGGGGATGTTTGTTTCAAATAATAAGAAATATACAAATCAAGCTTTGTTTTTAGCTACACAAGCAAGAGAAAATAAAAGATATTATGAACATGAAGTAGTAGGTTTTAATTATAGACTTAGTAATGTGCTTGCAGGAATAGGGATAGGGCAAATGAAAGTTCTAGATAAAAGAATAGCAAAAAAGAAGTTAATATTTGAAAGTTATAAAGGTGAATTTAAAAATATAAAAAATTTAGAAATGATGAATATATCTAAAAATGGTGAGCCTAATTATTGGCTATCTGTAGCTTTACTAAATAAAGAAAGTAATGTAAAGCCTATAGATATAATAGTATTATTAGAAAAAAACAATATAGAATCAAGGTATGTGTGGAAACCAATGCATTTACAACCTGTATATGAAAAATATGATTTTATAACAGTTGAAGCTAATAAAAGTGTTGCACAAGATTTATATGAAAGAGGTATATGTTTACCTTCTGACACAAAAATGGAAGATAAAGATATTCAGCGAGTAGTAAAAATAATTAAGGAATGCTTTGAAAGGTTTTAAAAATGAAAAAACGTATAAAAGTAGTACAAGTTTGTGCTATTGATGAAACTATGGATAAATTATTAAAAGCACTAAATGAAAGATTAATTAAAGATAATTATGAAGTGATAGGTATATGTTCAAAAGGGGAATTAGGAAAGAATATTATTGACACTAAGGTAAAATTAAAAAATATAAATATAGATAGAAAAATAATAGTAACAAGTAATATAAGATCTATATATGAAATGTATAAGTTTTTAAAAAAAGAAAAACCAGAAATAGTTCATGTACATACTCCTATGGCAGGAGTATTAGGTAGGATTGCAGCAAAGTTAGCAAATGTTCCAATTATAATTTATACAGCTCACGGATTTTACTTTCATGAAAATATGTCTAAGTTAAAATATAATTTATTCTTAAATATTGAAAAGTTTATGGGAAGAAATTTTACTGAGTATATATTTACACAGAGTGTGGAAGATCTTGAAATCGCTAATAGTTGTAAGTTTAAAAAACAAAATCAAATGATGGCTATTGGTAATGGTGTAGACGTTAGTGTGAGATTTAATCCAAGTAATATAAACCAACATATTAAGCAAGAACTATATGATAAGTTAAATATACATAAAGATGATATAGTCGTTACATTTATAGGAAGATTAGTTGAAGAAAAAGGTATCTTGGATTTATTAAAGTCATATAATTATATAAAAAGTAAAGTTAAGTTTATAATAGTTGGAGATAAATTTCAAGGGGATAGAGATATATATGTTAATTATGAAATAGATAAATATAAAAACAATGAAAATATAAAATTTGTTGGTAAAATAGCAAATGTTGAAGAAATTTTGAGCATAACAGATATATTTTGTCTTCCTTCATATAGAGAAGGTATGCCGAGATCTATTATAGAAGCTATGGCGATGGAGTGTGCAGTTATAGCTACAAATATTAGGGGATCAAGAGAAGAAGTATTAGATGGTAATACGGGATTTTTAGTTGATTTGAAGTCACCAAATGAGATAGCTAAAAAAATAGATGTTTTATCAAATGATAAGAAATTACTAAAAAGTATGAAACAGAATGCTAGAGAACGAGCCTTATCTTTATATAATGAAGAAGTTGTTATAAAGAAGCAAATAAATGTATTCAAAGAATTATTAGAGAAGAAAGGATTGATATAAATGTATAAAGCGTTATTCGAAGATATAAAAAATAAAAATGAAAAAATATCTATAATTGGATTAGGATATGTAGGTATGCCATTAGCAATATCTTTTGCTAAAAAAGTAGATGTAATAGGATTCGATTTAAATAAGGAAAAAGTAGAGTTTTATAACAAAGGAATTGATATAACTAATGAGGTTGGTAATGATGCTTTAAAAAATACAACTGCTGAAATAACTTATAATGAGGAAAAGTTAAAAGAGGCAAAATTTCATATAGTAGCTGTACCAACTCCTACAAAGGATGATAAAACTCCAGATTTAAGACCTATGATAGGGGCTAGTGAAATATTGGCTAGAAATTTAAAAAAGGGATCTATTGTTGTATATGAATCTACTGTATATCCAGGGGTAACAGAAGATGTTTGTGTTCCTATATTGGAAAAAGTATCAGGACTAAAGTGTGGAATAGACTTTAAGGTAGGATATTCTCCAGAGAGAATAAATCCAGGAGATAAGAAACATAGATTAGAGACTATAGTAAAAGTTGTATCAGGTATGGATGAAGAAACATTAGATATTATAGCTAAAACATATGAATTAGTAATAGAGGCAGGTGTTCATAGAGCATCTAGTATAAAGGTAGCAGAAGCGTCAAAAGTAATAGAAAATTCTCAAAGAGATATAAATATTGCTTTTGTAAATGAATTATCAATTATATTTAATAGGATGGGAATTGATACAAAGGAAGTTTTACAAGCTGCTGGAACTAAATGGAATTTTTTGAAATTTGAACCGGGGTTAGTTGGAGGACATTGTATAGGGGTAGATCCATATTACTTAACATATAAAGCAGAGGAGTTAGGTTATCGATCAGAAGTAATTTTATCTGGAAGACGAATAAATGATAATATGGGAAAATATATTGCTGAAAATATAGTTAAGTATCTTATAAAAGCTAATAAACAAGTTAAAGGAAGTAAGGTTGGAATTTTAGGAGTAACATTTAAAGAGAACTGTCCGGATGTAAGAAATTCTAAAGTTATAGATATAATAAATGAATTAAAAGAGTATGAAATAGACGTTATAGTTTCAGATCCTTTAGCTAATAGAGAAGAAGTAATGCGAGAGTATGGAATACAATTAAGTAAAGTAGAAGATTTAATTGGATTAGATGCAGTAGTAGTTTCGGTAGCACACAAAGAATATGAAAATTTAAAGTTAGATGACTTAAAGCATATGTGTATAAATTCACATAATGAAGGCATAATTTTATTTGATATAAAGGGAATATATGATAGAAAAGTAGTAGAAAAGCATAATTTTTTATACTGGAGATTATAATTATGGAGAATTTAATGATGAAATTTGAAAAGGGAAGTAAATTTTTAGTGACAGGTGGAGCTGGTTTTATAGGATCTAATTTGGTTGAAACTATTTTGGATATGGGATATTTCGTTAGAGTTTTAGATAATTTTTCTATTGGTAAAAGGGAAAATATAGAGCTTTTCTTAGAAAATGATAAATTTGAGTTAATAGAAGGGGATATAAGAAATTTAGAAGTTTGTCAAGAGGCTTGTAAAGGAATTGATTATGTATTACATCAAGCAGCATGGGGATCAGTACCTAGATCAATAGAGATGCCTATAATTTATGAAGAGATAAATATAAAAGGAACATTAAATATGTTAGTTGCAGCAAGAGATAATAAATGCAAAAAATTTGTATATGCATCATCATCATCTATATATGGAGATGAACCAACATTACCAAAAGTTGAGGGAAGAGAAGGAAAATTATTATCCCCTTACGCTATAACTAAAAAGACTAATGAACTATATGCCCAGAACTTTTTTGATTTATATGGATTAGAAACAATAGGAATGAGATACTTTAATGTTTTTGGAAAAAGACAAGATCCAGATTCATATTACTCAGCTGTTATACCTAAATTTATAAAATTATTAATAAATAATGAAAGACCAACTATAAATGGTGATGGATGTCATTCAAGAGATTTTACATATATAGATAATGTAGTACAAGCAAATTTAAAGGCGTGTTTAGCTAAAAAAGAGGCTTCAGGAAAAGCTTTCAATATAGCATTTGGAGGCCAAATATCATTAAATGAGATGCATAAAACATTAGCAGAAACTCTAAAAAAAGATATTGCACCTATATATGGAGATGAAAGGAAAGGCGATATAAAGCATTCTAATGCTGATATAAGTAATTCTAAAAAGTATTTAAACTATGATCCTAATTATAGTTTTGAAGATGGTATTAAGTTAACTATAGATTGGTATAAAGCAAATTTATAAATTTCAAACTAATAGAGGTGTAAAATGGTTAGAAAAGTTTTATTAATAGGAGCAGGAAGCTATGGAAAGTTTATTATAAATGAATTTAAAGAAAATAATTATTATGAAATAGTTGGAATTATAGACGATAGTACACAACTTGAAAATACTTATATAGATGGGATAAAAGTGCTAGGTGGAATAAATAATATAGAATCAATATTAAACAATATAAGTGTAGATCTAGTATTAGTAGCGATATCGAATCTATCAGATGATAAAAAATTCGATATAATACAAGTTTGTAAAGGAAAAAATGTAGCAGTGAAGATTATGCCAACAGTTGACATAATTTTGAAAAATACAGCTAAGATGTATGGTAAAAAAGATATTGATTTATCTAAAATGTTAAATAGACCTATTTTTGATAAAAAAAGTGAAAATATAGAAGAAATAGTGAATAATAAAACTATTTTAGTAAGTGGTGGGGGGGGAAGCATTGGTTCAGAAATATGTAGACAAATTATGGAGATGAAAGTTAAAAAATTAATCATATTAGATATGTATGAAAACACTACATACGAATTAAAGAATGAACTTAATAATAAATTTAAGGATAAAATTAATGAAATAGAAGTGATAATAATGTCAGTATTAGATAGGTCAAGATTAAAGAGAATATTTAACTTATATAAGCCTGATATAGTGTTTCATGCGGCTGCCTATAAGCATGTACCATTAATGGAAAAGTCTCCGGCCGAAGCAATAAAGAATAATATTTTTGGAACTTTGAATGTAGCAAGCTTATCAAATGAATTTAATGTAGAAAAGTTTATATTAATTTCAACAGATAAAGCAGTTAATCCAACAAATATAATGGGAGCTAGTAAAAGATTTTGTGAAATGATAATTACAGCTTTTAATAATGAATCAAATACAAATTTCAGTGCTGTCAGATTTGGTAATGTTTTAGGTAGTAATGGTTCAGTAATTCCTATATTTAAAAAACAAATAGAGTCTGGAGGACCAGTTACGCTAACTCATAAAGATATCACTAGATATTTTATGTTAATTCCAGAAGCAGTTAATTTAGTCTTACATGCTACAGCTATGGCAAATGGCGGAGAAGTATTTATTTTAGATATGGGAGAGCCAATTAAGATAAAAGATTTAGCTGAAAAAATGATTCAAGAGTATGGTTTAAAACCACATATAGATATATATATAGAAGAAATAGGTTTGAGACCAGGAGAAAAATTATATGAAGAATTAATATTAAATAAAGATAAAGTTAGATATACTCCCCATAATAAAATATTTATAGAATCTTGTGAATATGTAGATATGTCATATATAAATAAATGTATAGAGTCTTTATCGAAAATATGTAAAGAATATAAGTATGATTACGATTTAAAACAGGAATTAGCATACATCATAAAGACATATAAATGGTCAGATTGTAGATAAGGTTAGAGTAACTATTTATGAAAAAAGTAGTACATATTATAACAGGATTAGGGAATGGAGGAGCAGAAAATATGTTATATAAATTAGTAACTAATATGAATCCTAATTTATATGATATAACTGTGATATCTTTGAGAGATAAAGGCATTATTGGGAAAAAACTAGAAGAGAAAAATATAAAGGTTATAGATTTAAATATAAATAATCTAAAATCTGTAATTAAATCAATAAAGAAAGCAAAACAAATTTGTAAATCTGCTGAAGTTATTCAATCTTGGATGTATCATGCTGATTTATTTGGATTTATAATTGCAAAAATATTTTTAAAAAAAAAGATAATATGGGGAATACGACATGGAGTATTAGAAAATGGTAAAGATAGAAGGATTACAATAATAATTGCAAGAATAAATGCAATATTATCTAGATATGTAGATGAAGTTGTATGTTGTTCTAATGTATCTAAGAGCTATCATGAAAGTATAGGATATAAAAACCTAAGAGTTATACCAAATGGATTTAATATAACGTATTTTGAAAATAACTTAGATGATGGATCTAAACTGAAACAAAGCCTATGTATAAATCAAAATAAGAAGGTTTTGATTAGCATAGGAAGATGGAATAAGGTAAAAAACTATCCCAATTTAATAAAAGCAATTGCTATATTAAGTACAAAAAGAGAGGATTTTATTTGTATTTTAGTCGGAGCAGGTTTATTAGAAAATGAAGAGTTATTAAATTTAATAGCTTATTATAGGGTTGAGAAATATATAAGGATATTAGGTCAAAGATCTGATATACCTAAAATTTTATCTATGGGAGATGTATTTGTACTACATTCAGATATAGAGGGATTTTCAAATGCCTTAGGGGAAGCAATGTTGAGTAAATTATTTTGTATAGCCACAGATGTTGGTGATAATGAATATATATTAAATGATTGTGGATTATTAGTTGAAAGAGACAATCCATTAAAATTGAGTGAAGCAATTATGTATGCACTTAATTTAGATGAAAAAGAAAGAAAGTATTATAGTGAAAGAGCAAAGTTACGCATTGAAGAAAATTTTTCTATACAGAGAGTATCAGAAGAGTTTTGTAAATTATATTAAGAGAGGAAGCATAATTTATGGAGGTGAAAAAAGTAATTGGAAAATTTATAAAATTATATAATATAGATAAGTTTAGTCTAGAAGACTTTGATATATAGGGATTAATTGGATCAGTTCTAGAAAGTTGTGATAAGTTTGGGGTAGGAGCAATTATAGATGATGATGATATTACTGTAAATTTTTATACAGAAAAAGATAAATTTTATGAGGATGAATAATATTATATGGAAAAAGAGATAGTAATTGATAAATTTATTGATAAGATAGAAATAATTTATTGTATAAGAAAAAGATGGAAAATGATATTGAGCCTAATTTGTATTGTAATGTCTTGTGTATTTGGAGTTAATAAATTTGCTAGTAGAGAACTAATGTACCAATCTAAAACTACGATATTTATAGGAAAAGAAGAAGCTAAAAATGAAGGGAAATCATATCAAAATTCAGATGTTTTACTTTATAAAAGTCTAGTTAAATCCTATGAATATATATATAAGACATCAGATATGATAGACTCTGCTGTCAAAGATAAAGTAGATGTTAGTGTAGGAACAATACAAAAAAACTTAAAAATATCTGCATTAGAAGATACTCAAATATTACAAATAACATATAATGATACAAATCCTAATAATGCTAAAATGGTTTTAGAGCTACTTAATTCTAAATTTATAGATAAAGTTAATTATTTAGTTCCAAATTCTAATGTGGATGTAATTGAAGCACCACAAAAGCCTATGGTAGCTATAAACAGTGAAGAGAGAATACCATCTATAATTGGAGCTTTATTTGCAGTTGTTATATCTATAGGTATTGCTTTAGTAGTAGAACGATGGAATGATTATATACTAACAGAAGAAGAATTAGAATCATTGGTAGGCAAACCAATTTTAAGTATTGTTCCAAAAATTGATATGGATATAGAAAAGGGAAAATAAATGAAAAATATTTTAAAAAAGAAAGATAAGAAAAATAGAGACTATGAATCATTTAATGAAGCCTATAGATTATTAAGAACTAATGTACAATATTCTTTTACTGGAGATAAAGATAGTAAAGTTATTCTTATAACTAGTGCAGAGCAAGGAGATGGAAAGAGTACAATAAGTTTTAACTTAGCGAATAAATTAAGTGACTTAGAAAAAAAAGTACTGTTAATCGATATTGATATAAGAAAGCCCTCTCAACATAAAAATTTTAACGTATCTAATATATTTGGGCTAACAGATATATTAGTTGGTGAATGTGAAATAGAAAAAGTAAAACATATAATTAATGAAAATTTATCTGTGATTACTACAGGAAAAAAGGTGCCTACAGCATCTGAACTAATTTCATCTAGAGAGTTTAAATATATGATAAATAAATTAAGAAAAGACTATGATTATATAATAATAGATTCAGCTCCAGCTAATGTAGTATCAGATGCAATTGGAATATTAGAAGATATAGATGGTGTTCTTTTAGTAGCTAGATACAGAAAAACAAAAAAGAGAAGTGTTTATAGTGTATGTAAAAAAATAAATCAAGCAAATGGAAAGATTATAGGTGTAGTTTTTAATGGTGTTGAGTTAAATTCAAATTCTTACTACTATTACTATTATCAGAATAATTATTATCAAGACCATAAAGGGACAAAGAAATAAACAATATTGATGAGATTTTTATTATTTATAAATTAAGATTAAGTTGTAAAAATGATAAAACATTGAACAGGAGATATATTTATGAATATAAAAAGGATACTTAGTAAGGTGTATCTTAGAATAAAATTAAATAAGTTAAAAAGACAGGGTGTTAAATTAGGTAAAAATATTAGTATAACTGGTAAATTAAGAGTTGGTAGCGAAGGATATTTGGTTGAAATTGGTAATGATGTTACTATTGCAGGTGCAGATATTTTAACTCATGATGGTGGTATTAGAGTAATAAGAAAATTAGAGGATAATCCTAACTTAAAAAAGCAAGGTAAAGTATCTATAAAGAATAATTCGTTTATAGGAAAAAATTCTATAATTTTACCAGGTATTAGTATAGGTCCTAACTCTATAGTAGGATGTGGTAGTGTAGTAACTAAAAATGTTCCTCCTAATACAGTATATGCTGGGAATCCAGCAAAATATATATGTTCTATTGAAGAATATAAAGAAAAGTGTTTAATTTGAAATTACAAGAAAAAACTGTATCTATTTTAGTATCTAATTATTTTTCTATCTGTGGAGGAGCAGAAAAACAATTTAATATGATTGCGGATAAATTAAGTAAATTAGGTTATGAAGTTACTATAATTACTAGAAATAAGAAAAGTAAAAAGGATGAATTAACCATTTTAAAAGATATAAAAGTATTTTCAGTATATGTTGGAGAAGGAAAATTAAGTAAATATAAATATATTTTTAAGTCTCTTAGATATTTATTGAAATCTCCATATCAAAATACGATAATATCATCTCAATATGGATCAAATAGTATTATAGCAGTATTATACTCCCTTATTTATAAAACTAAAGTCATAGCTAGAGGATCTGGTCGAGAAATTGAAATTATTGAGAAAAATATAATAAAACGTGTATTTTTTAAAATTTTATCAAAAAAAATTAATTATATAGTAGCAATTAATCATAGATTAGAGAATAAATTAAAAAGCGTATTAGGAATAAAAAGTATAGATAAAATTAAGTATATTAGCAATTCAGTTACTTTAGGTAATCAAGTAGATATACATAAAAATGAGAGTATAATATGTATTAGTAGAATAGAAAATATAAAGGGTATAGATATATTATTAGAAGTGTGGAGACAGCTAGAGGAGAAAGATTATAATATACCATTATTAATTATAGGAAATGGGAGTGAAAGAAAAGAGTTAAAAAATAAATATAGTTTCTTAAGAAATGTTGAATGGAAAGATGAAACATCAAATATTGAACAATATATAGATACAGCTAGGTGTATGATATCAACATCAAGATATGAAGGAGTATCAAATAGTATATTGGAGTCTATGGCTAAAGGGGTACCTATTATTGCAACTAAAAACTATGGAAATATAGAGTTAATTGAAAACAATATAACTGGAATACTAACTTCTTTCAAAATAGAAGATATAATTGAGTCAATAGTAAATTTATATAATGATAAAGATAAGTTATCATATTTATCAAATAATTCCATGAAGTATATAGAGAAAGAAAGAAGTGTAGAAGATATGATAGATAAGTATTTAAATATTATTGAGAAGGTAGAGAAGTAATGAAAATAATAGGATTATTAACAAGATTACCGCTATACTATATATTATTTAGAGGATTATATGGAAGATATATCATAAATAGATTTTTATTTATGATAATAGTGGCTATAGCTATATTTCCACTTCATATATCTTTATATAAAAGGCTAAAATTATATAGGTTAAGCAAAGAGACAATAATGATATTATTTGGAATAATTTCATTTTGGATATCATTCTTAACTATAGGAAATAGACATATAACTACTAACTTATCTGTATTTAATTTTACATTAGAGGTTCCAATAATAATAGGCGGAGTATTAATTGTTGTTATTATCTATAATTTATGTAATCAAAATTTATACGATGAAATTTGGTGGATATTTTTTATTTTATGGATGATAGTTGTAATTTCTATTGGTAAAGAATTTTTACTAGAATTAGCTAAAAATTTAAGTACTTTACCTAGAATAAAAGGCACTTATGGCAATGCAAACCAGACCGCATTATTTTTAAATTTATACTTAATATCGATAATGTCATATATACAAAAAGATAGTATATATATAAGGATATTGCCCATAATAAATTATTTGACTGGAGTATGTATTTTACTTACATTATCTAGATCGGGAATGATAAGTTTTGCATTAATAAATATACTTTTTTTTGATAAAAGTATATTAAAAAATAGAAAAAAATTATTAAAAGGAGTTTTGATATTAAGTATTGCAATAATATTAGTAATATTATTGTCAGAAAAATCAGGTTTATATTTACATAGATGGTCATTAAGTGATGGAGCTGGATCTAATGGTAGATTAGAGGCAGTAGTAAGCGGAATTAGAATATTTTTAAAAAATCCACTATTTGGAGTTGGTTTAGATAGAGCTGTATATTATTCTGTAATGTATGGTGCTCCTATTCCACTTAAGCCTCATAATACTATAGTACTAATTTTAGCAGAAACAGGAATTTTTCCGGCGTTTATACTAGTTATTTTAATTGCATATATTGTATGGATAACATATAAGTATAAGTTTATTAATACATTTAGATTAACATTGTTATTATCAGTAATGAGTATGTTTAATCATAACTTGCACTTGTATACATCCACATGGTGTAGTTTAATTTTAATAATAATTTATGACTTTAGAAATTTAAAGGAAGGTAAATATATATGCTAAAAAAGTTTTTAGATTATAGTATAGGTAATATTTTTGTACTAATAGTTAGTTTAATTACAACACCTATAATAACAAATATACTCTCTCCAAATGAATATGGAAAGGTATCATTGTTTATTACATTTTGTAATGTAGTATCATTAATGGTATTAGCAGGTATGGATCAAGTTTACATGAGATTTTATTATGAAAAAAGTGAAAATAATTATAATCTTTTAAAACATATACTAAATTATATTTTTAAATCTTTTTGCATATTTTTAATAATTATATTTTTATTTAGAAATCAAATATCTAAATTTATATTAGGTTATGAATCAATATCTGTTTTGCTGATGATAATTTTTAATATAA
>OCPP01001338.1_pt1 | contig 13559 bp, 15 predicted proteins | sample 1538211 | NCBI WGS metagenome assembly OCPP01 (sample SAMEA2580193, study PRJEB22360) | human gut metagenome | biome: human gut; feature: human-associated habitat; material: faeces | place: Denmark | collected 2008/2010
CGCCAGCCGCAGATTGAACCCCGGATAATCAATCAAAACAAGGCAATCCGGCTGGTCCTGCCGTATCCTCTCCAGAATGGAGAGAAAACGCCTTCTGAACCATCCGTATTTTTTGAGCACCTCCACCACGCCGATAACGGCGGCTTCATCCGCCCAGTCTTCCACGCCGGGACATAACGCGTGCATGCCTTGGCCGCCCAGCCCTGCGACCTCCATGCCGGGCATCAGGCGCAGCAGATTCTTCAACAGCAGGGCGCCATGAATGTCCCCGCTCTTTTCGCCTGCTATGATATAAAGCTTCATCACTATCTGCATCGGCGCACGCCGGACGCCTCTCTACCTTACCAGCCCCGTTCCCGGGACGCAATAAAAGACTTTCCTTTCAAGGATTTTAATGCAAGATACGCGCCGTTATGCATGAGTTGATCTCACTTTGGATGTCCTGGGTGCAGGACTGGGGATATGCGGGTGTCATCGTCCTGATGGCCATGGAAAGCTCCATCTTTCCCGTTCCCAGCGAAGTGGTCATCCCGCCCGCGGCCATCCTGTCCGCCCAGGAAGGAGCATCCATGAGCTTCTGGGGAGTGGTGGCTGCCGGAACGTTCGGCTCCTGGCTGGGTTCTGCCATTACCTACGCCGTGGCCCGAATCGTGGGCCGCCCGGTCATCATGCGCTGGGGCAAATTCTTTTTCATGCCGCCCCACAAGGTGGAAAAGGCGGAAATCTTCCTTCAGCGGTACGAAGTTTCCGGTGTCTTCTTCGCCCGCCTTCTGCCCGTCATCCGCCACCTCATTTCCATTCCCGCCGGCATTGTCCGCATGGGATTCGGCATTTTCTCCCTGGTCACCGTGCTCGGCTCGTTTGCCTGGTGCACGGTACTCGCCTGGTACGGGCACCGCATCGGGGAACGGCATCCGGAATTGCTCAAATCTCCGGAGGAGCTGATCCGCACCGTCAAGAGCGAAAGTCTCCCCCTTATTCTGGCCGTGCTGGTTCTGGCCGTCTGTTACATACTCATGCTTCGTCTGACGGACCGCAACAAGCCGGAAAAAGCCGCAGCGGACACGTCCGCAGAAAAAGAGCAGTAACCCCCCTTTTTCCCATGATCCCTTCCAAGGAAGACCGGGCAGCCCGGGCGCTGGATTATTTCCACCAGGGATATAATTGTTCCCAATCCGTTTTTGCTGCTTTTGCAGATGTCTGCGGCCTGACGGAAGAAACGGCCCTGAAACTGTCCTCTCCCCTGGGGGCAGGCATTGGACGCATGCGGGAGGTATGCGGCGCTTTTTGCGGAATGAGCATGCTGGCGGGAAGCCTGTACGGAAACAGTTCCCCGGAAACCGGGGAAAAGGAAAAAATCTTTTCCCTAGTCCAATCCCTGGCCGCCTCCTTCAAACAGGAATTCGGCACTCTTTACTGCCGGGAACTACTGGGGCTGTCTCCGGAGAGCTTGGCAGCGGAAACGGCGCGCCCCGGAGAAAGGACTGCCGCCTATTACGCCTCCCGCCCCTGTGAACGCTGCATTGCCTTCTGCGCCCGCTGCGCGGCCGAGCTGGAAGCAAAAGCCCGGCATCATGAAAATACCCGGCCCCCTTTGCAGGGGAACCGGGCGCTTTAACCATACGCAAGGCGCCGTCAATGAGAGGCGGAACTGCTGCATGCGCCGTCCGGGCAGGACGCCTTCAGCTTGTCTATCTTTTCATTCGTTTCCCCCATCCCCTCGTCATAAAAGCCCTGCTCGTCCGGGGCCAGCACCTGGAGGAGGCGGAGAAATTCGCCCGCGTGTTCCTTTTCCTCATTGGAAATATCCAGCAGAACTTCCTGGGCCAGCTTATGGTCTATGGATTCTGCAAGCTGGGTATAAAGCTGGATAGCTTCATATTCCGCTGCAATCATGAACCGGATGGCTCTCACCAATTCGCCATGGGTGAGTTTCCGGTTTTCCTTTAATCCGCTAAATGCATTTGTAAATTCAGGCATGCAGATGGGACCTGATACGTAACCCATTCATTCAATATGCTTTGTCATAAATTTTATACGATGGTGGCCTTAAAGCAGTCCAGCGAACAAATTTCCAGCCTCTCTTGCCGGAACAAAAAAAGAGCGCCGGATTCTCGTCTCCTGTTAATCAAGCTCCTCTCCGGAACACCTGCCTTACTTGCCTTCCGCAGTCTTGGGTGCGTATTTCTTGAAAAATTCAACGTACTGGGCGGGAGTACGGCCGGGAACATAACCCGTGCGGCCCAGCTCCTTGCCATCCGCATCCACCACCACCATGGCCGGCACGCCGGTAATGTTATACGTCTTGGCTTCCTTGGACTTGCTGAAATCCGAACTGCCGAACTCAAATTTGACGCCAATGGCCACGCCGTCCATGCCTTGTTTGAAGTCCTTTTTGGAAAGGATTTCTTTCTCCAGCTTAACACAAAAGCCGCACCAGGACGTTCCCGTGAAAAGAAGAACAATGGGAAGGCCGGTTTCCTCCGCCTGCTTTTGAGCGCTTTTCAGGCTCTTGCCCCAGCGGAATTTCACTTTCGCCGCCTTGGCAGCCTTGGCTGCGGCTTCCTTGTCCGTGGGAACGCTTTGAGCCATGGAAATGCCGGAAACGCTGAACCCCAGCACAGTACACAATGCAAAAATAAAATGTCTGTTCATCATACTCTGTGAAATGTTCCTCTCAGACTAGCAGAAATACTTTGTATAGGAAGAGAAATCGGTGTCTTTTTCCTAGAAGGAACGCTTCCGTCCCCTGTCCCCAAAATGAGGCGTTCTCAAAAAAAGTATTGCTCTTTCCTCCTTAATCGGGTAATAATCCGCCCGCACTTACAAACGCGCGGTTAGCTCAGTGGTAGAGCAACACCTTGACATGGTGGAGGTCGTAGGTTCAAATCCTATACCGCGTACCACCTTCAACAAAAAGACTGCCTCCGGCGAGGCAGTCTTTTTTTATTCTATCTATTGAATATCAAAAGAATTACAGCGTTTTTCCCTGTCCGCGAATTCCGTCAATTTACTAGGGGAACGCTAAAATGCATTGACGTTTTGTGTAAAAAATTGTGTAAGTAATCCGTGGCTATCATAAGACATCTTCCAACGTCCCGGTTCTGGATTGCTCAATTTGCCCGCAAACTCCCTGACGGCGCGTGGAAAACTGTTTCCCGCTCCACAAAGATTCCAGTTGAACCGCCTCCCGGTTCCGAACAAACGGCCAAAGAACTACGGGAAACTGCTCAAGAAATCGCCAACACCTACGAACGTACCGCCAACCAGAAACTCAAGGCTACCCATATCCGGCGCGTACTCGCTGACCTGAGTAATGAAACGCTCAGGCTTCCATCCGTGCGGGAATGGATTGAAGAGAGGCTCGCCCTCATGTCCAAAACCAAAAAAGAAGCCACCTATCGGAACTACAGCGACGCAACGCGCCTCTTTTTTGAATGGATACAAGAAAAAGACGTTCTTCCGCTGGATTCTGTTACTTCCATCATGATGGACGAATTTCAAAACTGGCTGAATAACCGTTTCCGGCCATCCACCCGCAAAAAACATTTTAGTGCCATCCGCCATTTTTTCAGCACCGCAAAAAAACTGAACCTGCTGGACACCGACCCCTGCGAAGCGGTGACGCATCTTTCATCCCTCTCCCGCACCGTTTCCGTTGAAGTTGCCCGCCGCCCGTTTACCGTGGAAGAGCTTCAACTTATCCTGACCAACAGCAATGAGGAATGGCGCAGTATGATACTCACCTCCCTATATACAGGCGGCCAGCGTCTGGGAGATATTGCCTGCCTCCAATGGGATGCCGTGGATTTTGAGAAAGGCATTCTCCACTTCCGCACCCAAAAACGCGGCAAATCCCTCGTCATCCCTTTGTGGAGCCGTTTACGCGCCTTGCTGGAAGAAAGATACCCCCACCGCACCAACGAATACATACACCCCTCCGCGGCTCAAAAATACCAGCGCACGGGAAAATCATCCACCCTGTCCAACGAATTCGGGAAAATCCTCTTCACCTGCGACCTCGTTGAACGGGATCCTTCTCTTGCCGGGAAACGGTATCAGAAACAATATGGAACATCTCAGGAAAAAACCCGGCACAAAAACGCCCTCTCCTTTCATAGTCTGCGCTACACAGCTACCACTCTTCTTCATGAAGCGGGAGTGCCGCCCCTGATTGTACAGAAAATAGTAGGCCACGATTCTGCGAAGATCCATGAAGGATATGCCGCTTTCTCTTTGCGGGAATCGGAAGAAGCCTTTAACAAATTGCCCTCATTCTAATCGTTGCTGATAGCGCCGGCCAGAATCAGGCCATGCCCCCGTGCAATGCTCAATTCCAAGGCCCGCTTGTATTGTCCGTCCGTTGGAGCCACAACATTCACCCAGCCGTTACCCTCACTTACAGCGAACGGTTGCATGCTCCCGGCTCCACAACCACACTTGGCACCAGTCAAATCAACCTCGTCCATCAGCACGCTCACTTTCGGGGTAACAGCTTTCATCCCGTTAAACTCCGGCAAATCCATTTGGGTCGTCCTCAATACGGCATTAAACGGCACACTCTTTTTTCCTTTTCCCACGCAATCATAATCGCGGGCTTCCCAATCCATCTTTTCAAGCGTCAATTCTCCATCCCTCTGCACCGCAAAGAACAATTCATCGACAGCCCTCCCTGTTGCCGTACAGGCCAAGCCAACAACATCCCCCCCAAAATCCCAGCAAAACCAAGAAGCAAGTTCCTGATCCGGATTATACAGCATCCCCATCAATTTACCTGCATACTCCCCGGATTCCGGAACAACCCACGCTACCGGTTCCGGCGCACGTTGCCATACCATCCCGTTAATTCCTCCGCTCAACACGCCGTAGGAAAATACGGTCATGTCTCGTGCGAAATAAAATTCGCTGTCCATCGAATAACTAATACGCCTCAGCCTCTTGCCGGAACGGTCTACAAACATAATTGCATCCGTAGTCATCAACACGTCACTTGTTGAAAAGCTTCCGCAATTACTGTGCTGTTCTGCTACGGCGGAGGAACTGCTCAGTACATCAGCTTTAATAGACCTGACGGCCACTTCCCCGCAGGTTGTTCCACACAGCAAAGCCGTCCCGGAACTCGCCGCCCACACAAGTTCGCTTTGCTGACTGCTCACAAGCGTTAATAACATGGCATCCGCCGTATTATCGCCGGTACGGAAATTGAAATAATCGTCCACGGCACTAAACCACAGCGTCAGAGGCTGTCCGGACGTACCGCCGAACACCAGCCGTCCGGCATGTAACACGCATGTTACAGGGAAACCGTTTTGTTTCCGGAATGCAAAAAAATCCCACTCCCAGCAATGACGCACGTCAAACATGTCAGGATCATTTAACAGGGTCACTTGTCCTGTCCCATCATCCTTTAAGGAAACAATCTCCGCATAATTGATTAAATCAAACCTCTTACGCTTAAAATACTTCTTGCCCATATTACTAACGGCAAGATTAACGTCATGCTCTAAAATAACGCACCTCATCAACAAAGGAACGCCATCATTATTGCCCGTTAAAATGACCTCCGTATTAGGCGTATAGCTATCAACATTGGTAATCATGTTCTCCCACCTCAGACCATCAGAAGAAGTCTGAACCGCCCACAAATTATAATCGGATTTATTGACAGACCCAAACTCAAATTCCCCGCTCACCACCGAACGGAAAAACTCTATCCCAGGTTCAAAATAAGACGGCCACGCATCCAGATCAGCACCGCTTGCTACCGTTGAATCAGCAGTCCATTCCTTCACGCAAGTCCAATACTTGCGAATGCCGGAAATATCGGAATACAACTTTTTACCTACGGCATAACTCGTTGTCTTAAGGTTTGCCGCCGACAATCCATTCATGTGTTGGCTCACATCGAAATACCTCTTCCGTTCGCTGATTTTATGCCGTATTGCCAGTACGTCGCCTACACAAAACATCTTACCGTCATACTCCGCGCGAATCACATCCCCATCTTCGGAAGGTGTTACAGTCATCCTGCGGAAAACCTCTATCACAGGCTGTTCCGTCCAGTTGAAATTACTGGAATATTCATAAAATTTAAACCGCAACAATGTATCTCGCTCTGCAGTTTCTTCTAATTCCGTTAGTTTCCCGTCAAATCGGGTACGTTCTTTCCAAGAAGATCCGTTATCAGTAGAAACCTCTATAATAACTGTACCTGTCCATTTACCCGGAAAATTCAAACGATAAGTCATGCCTCCCGCAACCGTCACGGAAGGGAAATAATTATAATAAGCTTCCGACTTGCCCGTAGTCAAACTGGCCTTTTCCCAATAATAAACCCCCTTCCCTGAATGATACTGTACAATGATAATATACTCATTATTCAGCTTATATCCATGTTGCTTCACATATTGCTGAAAGCCAAAGCTATAAGTCTTCCTGTCCACTTCTACCACTTCCTCCCCCGAATCTGACGTATTCTCTCCGGTCTCTCCCCGTTCGCAAAAATCCCAGGCATCCGCTACCCTGAAATTCACTCCGGAAAACGACAAAGGGAAAGACTGATTAAAACTCCCCTCCAATGGATAATGATCCCACGTAATTTCCGCCACATCATACACGCCGCCCCGGTTCGTCAGTTTCACGGGCAATCTGTTGGAATTGGTAATGATAACCAAATCGTTAATTTGCCGCATCCGGACAATACCTCCATTAGAATCATAAGCGCATCGGAATAATTTGACACCATCCTCAGAAAAAATAATCAACTCCGCGTCCAGCACCACGACTACAGCCAACATCCCGTTCGACCAGCGGAACGCCTGCATGGCAACAGGTCGTCCGGATAAATCCGCCAACCACCGGCTACCGAAACGCCTGCGGACGGCACCGGATTGCAACAACTCAAAATTCTTCATTTCCACGCATGCGCGGGAAACTCCATCCACATCAACCCTCCCTGCCAAATCACGGGACATCAGCCCGGAACCAAAACCAAACCTGCTAAACTTCATAAATCAATAAGTAGGGGGGAAAAAATCACCATCCACGCCAATCATGGCATCCAGCGGAGCCACAACCCGCCCATTACTCGCATACTGCCTCACATCAACCAATTTTGCCTCATCTAAAATAACATCGTATAACTTATGCAAAGACAGCTTCTTATCCATACTTCCTGACACAATCACGGCCAAACGTTCTGACGTTTTACACACAACACATTCTATAAAATATGCCGGCAGATCTGCCACACCGTTATTCTCCAAAGCATCCACGCAACTCCGAGAGATATACAACACTTCTAAAGAATTTCCTGCAAAACACCTTAATTCACGGCCAAGCAGTTCATAGCTCTTTTCTGAGCACCATAACAGTAAAAGAAAATCATCAGGAAGAGCAAACGCTCCATCATTCCCGGATAATGTCACTCTTTTTCGTGCAAAATACCACGAATGACCTTCCAGACATCTCAACAATACCCCCTTGATGATCTTTAATGACTGTTCATAATGAGGATGCTCGCAACCCGGCAATTCTGTCACCCCTAAGGCTTCATACGCTTCTTCGCGTATATCTAAAATACTGATATTCATTTGTTCAGGTATTGGTTAATAAGATGTTCCGACAAGTCATACTCCACGTAGGTGCTGTTGAGATGCCATTCCGCGTGTTGGGCTTTGTAGGCTGTACGCTGCTTCCTGCTGTGCAGCATGTGCATCTCCTGCTTACGTCCGGGAGTTTCAATGACAAGTAAGTAAAGGTATCTTCCGGCATGATTGCATTGATTATCTTTAGTCATCGTCTTTGTTATTTTTTTGTTCTATCCACTCCAAAAGAGCCGCTTTCTTTTGCTCATTGGTTAATTGATTCATTGTTATTCATTTACAGTAGTGAAAAACTTGAAAAACTCCACGGCGGCGGGTTCCGTGATCACAAAAGCCGGGTAGTCGCGGGCTGTGAAAATCCTGCGTCCCCCGTGGGGATTAACAGCCTCCACGGCCAGATACACCGCCTCCACGGCCACAATAGGGTTATCCTCATTGACATGATCCGGGTAATACCAACCTTGTGTTGCCCATACCTGGACGGCCTGCCAATCCTCCCCCAGCCCCACCAGGGCGGCAACGACGGCCTGCATCGCCGGGGCATGGTCCGCGGGTATCTCGTCCTGCGTAAAACGGTCTATGCGGGTGTACCCGTCCGCGTCCTGATAGACGGCTGTCAGGGTGAATTCATCCCACTGACCCGGACGGGGGAACTGAATCTGTATTTCTGAATTATTCATGATTCTAATGGTATGTTAATATCTTCAAAATCAGCCGTTTCCTCGGATTCAATGGCATTGACGGCCATTGCTTCCAATGCGTGATAGGTTGGATTGGTCAATCCATTGGCATAAAGGTGCCTGGTGCCTGTGCCCGCGTCGGCTGAAAGGGCATATGTTTTCTCATTGCGCGCGTCGATAATCAGGGTGCTTACGCCTGTTCCTGCCTCGAAAGCGATGAAGCCGCGGAGAGAAGCTATCTTGAACAGGGTATTGGTACTGCCGCCTCCCAGCTCCATATAAAGAGCCGCCTTTTCCTCCCGCACTGCTGTACTCGGCAGCCCGCTCTGCATGTAAATAAGCCTGTTCAGCCCGTTCGGCATCAGCTCATTATGGCCTACCGGAAGAAATACGGTTGTCGTTTTCACCTGCCAGTGTCCAACGGACGATACATAAAAAATTTCCCTTACTCTGATATCATACCCCTTGCGGACAGTATCGTAAGGCGTATTGATGGTGACATCGATGACTTCCCCATGGTTGACGGCCAGCTCGTTCCCCGGAATCATAGAATAAGAATCCATCGTCAACCCGGTTCTGTTGGTTTTTGAGCCGCGGCCTATGCCAAAAGTAAATTTAGCGAAGGCTGTCGCGTTGACCGCAAGGGAAAATCCGCACACGGAACTGTAATTAAATTGACCGTTAGGCCCTATCAGGGGAATAACCGCTGACCCGTACGCATTGGCCCCGGCAGAAGCTGCGCCCACCGAAAAACGCTGCGTCAACCCGGCAAGAGTACCTTTGGAAGATTTAGAAATGGAACCCGCGACTGTGATCGAACTGGAATTAAGGTATATAGGCTGAACCAACGCTGATACAGCACCGGCCAATCCTAACGTATAAAAGCGATTAACCGCGCCCGTATCGGTCGGCGCGCCCGCGGCAAGCGGGATGTTGACGCCGCCGTTGGCATTAATAGCTCCCGCCGCCGTCAGACCTCCGGCCAGCGTCATGTTGCCGGAGGCGTCCACCTGCGGTATGGCCTCAAGGGCCTGCTGGGCTTCTGTGGCGGAGTTGGCCGCGCTGGTGGCCGCTGTCGTGGCATTAGTTGCCGCCGTATTGATACGCCTCTCCACCTGGTCAATGTTATCTTTGGCGGTTTCCACATCTTGAACAAGCGGCGTAATCGTCCCCACCGCGGCCCTCCGGGTAGATTCCACAGATGCCACGGCAGACTTTTCAGCTTCCGTAATGGCCGCGGTAGCCGTCTCTTTAGCTTTCTTCACCGCCTGAACCGCTTCTTCCCGGCCTGATTCCACAGATGCCACAGCGGACTTTCCAGCTTCCGTAATAGCCGTGGTAGCTGTATCTACAACATACCCAAAACCATCTACTTTCTGTACAATAAATTCTTTCAGTTCCCGAACAGAAGAAACATGGTCTCTTGCCTCTTCGGCAAACGCCCCGGCTTTTCGGCTTAGTAAATCTACCAGCCCAACTTCCGATAATTCAACAAGAATGATGCCATCCGTATTATCTGGCAAAACCAACGTAGCCGCATGATTAACAGAATAGCTTTCCTGATCCAACGGCGGCATTACACGTCCGGAAACCACAAAGGCCCCTCGAACCAACGCTTTTTCCACCTGTCCCGTCACTAAGAACAAATCGAAACTATGCCGCCCGGCTGGAAGGCCAGACCATCCAAACAATACCTTCCCACCTTCTACGGAGCACATCAATTCCTGCAGGGGAGCCGTATTCACGGCCCCCCTGAAAGTCACGCCTTCCAAATCTACCACACTCCCCGTAGAATCTGTAAGCGTCAGCTCAAACACCTGAGCCAGACCGCTCACCGTCTTAATATCCATCACGGCGGGTTCCAGCCCAGCCCACGTATTCAGCTCAACCATATCTTACACCTGTTGGAAATACCCATCTATGGCGCGGGCAATCGCTACGCAAAGCGCGTCAACCCGCTCTTCCAGCCTGTCGCAATCCGTTACATGAGAAGACGCAAACGCAGGCTCCAGCATCAACGCCGGCATCCGAGTATCCTTAAAATAATAATACCCCCTGTCACTCTTACACTTGATCGGCTTCAAACCGCGATCAGGAAGCCTCAGCACATCACACATCGCCGCCTGTATCAGTTCAGCCGCTTTCTTCCCGTTTTTGGAGGCGTACCAATACAACGTTTCCGTCCCTCCAATTCCCGTATCTGCGCCGTTAAAATGAAACTCCACGGCCAAATCCGCGCCAACGGCATTACACCTCCGAGCCGCGTAAATCGGTGTCGTTCCCCCAGCCTCAGACCGGTTGCACACCACAGCCTCATAACCCAGCCGCTCCAACTCATCCTTCACCTTGCCAATATGCGCCGTCCAGAAAGAAAACTCTGAATGCTTCCGAGAAGTCATTACAGACCCGCCATCCTGCGGGCTATGCCCGATGCTCAAAGCAACAACCTTCATTTCCCGCATCCTTTCCCTTTATTTTTCTTATTTCTTGCCATAACTATCTCTCTTTAAGACATTATTTATTTCTCAAACTTCCTCTCGATATCTTCTACCCTTAAAGCCAACAACTGAATGGCTTTAGCCGTTTCTACCTGAGCCTGCGTCTGCATGGTCATTAAATCACAAAGCCGGTCATTGTGGTGGCTGACCACCTCCCCGATGTACCAGCACGCCCCGCCGCAAATAGCCAAAGACATCATGACACAGGCAATCACCGGAGACGCCTTAGCGATTTCCAAAAAACGTGCCGGCACTTCGGAAAGTTTACACATAGCCTTTTACTTCTTTAGCGATTGAACAACAGGAGCTATTTCATCCTGAGACTTCACTACGGACACCACCACAGCCCCCGTCTTCCCGTCACGGGACACCACCAGCATCCCCTGTTCGGAAGACAGGCTCATACCGGCAGAAGTAGAGCAACCGCCCAACAGCGCAGATGCCGCATAAACCAGACAGGCAAGAACCAGCCACAACAGCCGTTCCCACCATTTCAATCCCTTGCCTTCCGTCTTCTGATAGGCATCTTTCACGCCCTGCTTTCCGGCCTCAATAGCCGCCTTTTTCTCTTCATCAGTAAGCTTTTTCATGATTTTCAACTTCTTTTTTCTGATTCTCTTATTCACTATTAACCATTTATATTACCCGTCCTGAGGGGAAAAATCCTCAGGACGGTTTCATTACGCTTCATCCGGCTCTTCGTAGCATTCCACAGCTACTACCCCCTTATCTTCAAATCGCACGCCGCCCAAACCGATAGTGGTAAAAATCTGCGTACAATTCTTCTTATCCGAACGTTTGGAAATCTCTGTTCGGGAATCTTCCCAGAACCCGAAATCAATGGCTTCCCTCACATACGCCACACAAGTACGTTTTTTCGTTGCCTCATCGTAAGGCAACTGTTCTGTCTGTACCCATTCAAACCCCATGAAAGGAGTTTTCAAATCACCCTCTATCAGGGACTTCACAGCAACATACTGAGCATTTGTTGCTTTCTCGTCGCCAAGCAATTCCATCAACTGATTGACAGAAACAAGAAAAATAGCCTTATCTCCGCGTTTCAATGCTTCTCCTTTAACCAGTTTTGCGCGGGCCAAACGGATCTTGTCAAACGTCAAACCGGTATCTACCGGTTCTGCCGGAGCCTTCCCATAAACGGCATTCATGGCAATCCGCTGAGAAGCAGGTAAAGCCACCTTTACCGGCCCGGACTCTCCCGCTTGTAAAGCATCCGACAGGCACGCATCAACAATACGTGCATCAATCGTGCGTTCACAAGCGGCTAACTGAGCCTCCTGAGTTTGTGTAATAATCTGATCCCCATACTGGGTTTGCAAATCCAGCTGACGATCATGTATATAACCGTCCTCCCACCACTCTGGAACCATATACCGTTTGGAAAACGTATTATCATTATCCGGCGTATCCGCTTTCCCTCCGGTGGATTTGGACAAAGCCCGTTTACCTATTCTTGGTATCTCAAACATCTTGTCCCTGATGCCTGTATGCACAGTCACCAATCCTCTCAGTTTCGATGCCGTCTGTTGCAGGTCTGCCCGCAGCCTACGGCTGTACTGAATCGTCTTTATGTCTTCTGATGTCAATTCATTTGCCATGCCTGAAACATGACAGCACATTCAAAAAAAAGAGTGAGTGCTATTGTCGCACCCACTCCGGAAATCCCCCCTGTATCACCTTCATCCGGCTTACTTCCCAAACCACTTCTCCGCCATCCCGGCAAGATGTTTCAAATAATTAGCCATAACTGCCATCCCCAGACTGACGGAAGTAATAGCCCCGCCACGCGGATTCCGCCATGCCCCGAACATGGCGGCCAAACTCCCCAGCGTTGCCACACTCCGGCTCTGCTGTCTCACATCACGCCAGCTATCAGCCTCAAAAATATGAATTAGGCGCATCAAATCCTTAACAGTTAAATCTACCTGAGACCCCATTACTGCCGTCTGATTCTGCATCTTCAATCCCAACCAGCCGCATACCGTATCAACGGCGGAATCCGTCAAATTCCCCAATAAAGGTACCCCATTCAGCGGCCCCAGCACAATTCCCGGCAGATAATTCAAAGGATTCTTCTTCTCGTCATCATCGCCCCCCGGTCTCATGACATTATTAATCAAATACCCAAGAGCCTGCATAGCAACCCCCTGAATAAGCCAGCTACGCACCGCCAGCCTCATATTCCCGCATGTTAAATAATGAATCACCGTAGCACTCCGTTGAAGAGTTTCCGACATCAAAAACCATTCCGCAGAAAAAATCCCCTTCGTCTTTTCGAGCATCTTCGGCATTTGAATCCAGTTAATAGGCTGAGCCGTAGATAACCCTTCCTCAATAACATCCCGTGCATATTCCATCGCTTCCGGCTTCGTCATGCCCTGCTCTACGCCCTGCCTGAAATAATGGTCAAAAGCCGCGGCAAAACTTACCGCATTGCTACCGGAATCCAACAAACCAAAAATCTTCCCAGACTGGTTTGTAACCTCTTCCAGAAAACCGACACGTCCCCCAAGTTGTTTCTTGTACCCCAAAAGGACTGAAACAAATCGGAAGAAAACAACTCCTGAACGCTCAGAACAGACTTCCCGCTTACCACACGGGCCAGACCATGAACCCAATCTGAAATACTCAAATCGCATCCATGCAAAGCATTAAATACCGCCGTCGTCTGTTTAAGATAACTCGTCACCTGCCCAAGAATCACGGAAAGAGCGCGGGCATTCATGATCTCGTTCTTCATCCTCTCAGCCGCATCCAAT
>OCPP01001339.1_pt1 | contig 13555 bp, 10 predicted proteins | sample 1538211 | NCBI WGS metagenome assembly OCPP01 (sample SAMEA2580193, study PRJEB22360) | human gut metagenome | biome: human gut; feature: human-associated habitat; material: faeces | place: Denmark | collected 2008/2010
TAATCTTGTGCCAAAAAGAAGGCAGCAGCTACGACCTGCCGCTGGCAATAGGTATCCTGGCTGCTATCGGAAAGGTGAAGCCCGACCTGCTGTCGGAGTATATGATAGTAGGTGAGCTTGGGCTCGACGGCATGATACAGCCCGTGAAAGGTGCCCTGCCGATATCTATCAGGGCACGCAAGGAAAAGTTTAAGGGACTGATTGTGCCCAAACAGAACGAAAGAGAGGCTGCCGTGGTGAATAACCTTGACGTCTACGGCATGGAGAGCATAATGGATGTTGTGAACTTTCTGAACGGTGAGGGCGACTATAAGCCTACTATTGTCGACACGCGGCGCGAGTTTTACGAGCATCAGAGTCATTTCGAACTTGACTTTGCCGACGTTAGAGGGCAGGAAAACGTTAAGCGGGCTATGGAAGTTGCGGCTGCAGGAGGCCACAATATGATAATGATAGGTCCGCCCGGAAGCGGCAAGTCAATGATGGCCAAGCGCCTTCCGTCGATATTGCCTCCGCTCTCACTGGCCGAAAGTCTTGAGACTACGCAGGTGCATTCTGTTGCCGGAAAGCTGGGTAAAAACATGTCGCTGATATCACAGCGGCCGTTCCGTTCGCCGCATCACACCATATCACAGGTGGCACTCGTCGGCGGAGGAATGAATCCGCAGCCCGGCGAAATATCGCTTGCACACAACGGCGTGCTCTTTGCCGACGAACTTCCGGAGTTTAACAAGTCAACTCTTGAGATGCTGCGCCAGCCGTTGGAAGACCGCAAGATAACCATTTCGAGAGCAAAATACACCATAGAATATCCCTGCTCGTTCATGTTTGTGGCCTCGATGAACCCGTGTCCGTGCGGATATTACAACGATCCTACCCACCATTGTGTGTGCACGCCGGGACAGATACAGCGCTATATGAACAAAATCAGCGGTCCACTTCTCGACCGCATCGACATACAGATAGAGATAACGCCCGTGCCCTTCAAGGACATATCTCGTGCAGCACCGGGCGAGAGCAGCGACGTAATACGCGAAAGGGTTATCAAGGCCCGCCACATACAGGAGGAAAGATTCAGGGAATGCAAGGGAGTTCACTGCAATGCGCAGATGAGCGAGCGCATGATACACCAGTATGCCGAGCCCGGCGAAGACGGCATTGAGATGCTGCGCATGGCCATGGAGAGGCTCAACCTTTCTGCCCGAGCCTATAACCGCATACTGAAAGTGGCGCGCACCATAGCCGATCTTGAGGCTTCAGAGCGTGTGTTGCCGCAGCATCTGGCTGAAGCCATAAGCTATCGTAACCTCGACAGGAGCGACTGGGCCGAGCGCGGAGGCGCATAAGGAATGTTGCTGCCGGCTTTACAGCAGAAAAAATAAAATAACAGTAGACCTTTATAATTGACAATAAACAAAAGGAAACATGAATGTAGGTTAAAAATCCAGAACATTCATGTTTCCTTTTTTATTTTTTCTTAGTGTAGAATCTTTTATTGAATGAGTCTTTTCGCGAAATATCTTACGGGATACCACACCGAGGCAAAGCCAACGGCAAGCACCGTGATGAATATTATGATGATGTCTTCAGGATGAACGCTCACCGGATAGGCATCCACGATGAATGAACCGCTGCTGCGTCCCAGCGAAACAAGTCCGTAAACCTGCTGAAGCCAGCACAGCAACAGGCCGACTAATATGCCGAGTGTGGCTCCGATTGCCGATATCATGCGGCCTTCAAACAAGAATATCCTTACTATCTGCTTGTCGCTCGCGCCCATGTTGCGCAGCGTAACCACGTCGTTCTTCTTGTCGATAATCAGCATCGACAGCGAGCCTATGATGTTGAAGCAAGCCACGGCAAGGATGAACGTAAGGAAGATATAGGCGATAAACTTCTCTATCTTCATAATCTTGAACGTGTCAGCCTGCTGCTCCATACGGTCGAGAACGCGATACTTGCTGCCCGCAATTTTCTGCATCTCAGCCTTTACGGCGTCAAGATCGCTGCCCGGCTTGAGTCTGATCTCAAGCTGCGAGAGCATGCCCTGCTGACCGAACAAATTGCGTGCGAATGCTATCGAAGTCAATACGTAGTCGCGGTCGTAGCGCGCTTGTTTAACGGAAAACACCACACCGGGCGAAATCACCGAATCTTCAACAAATCCTTCGGTAGGATTCATCAGGTCGAGCTGTCCCTCGCGCTTCGGAGCATATATCTTCAGCTGTCCGTCCCAGTCGGCCGTCATGCCAAGGTTATCGGCAAGGCGGATGCCCACAACGCCAAACTGGAGATTGGCGGCATGCAGCGAAAACTCGCCGTCGCCATACAGAATGTCGTTGATGTGCGACAGCTCGCTGAAGTTATCCTCAACGCCCTTCACCTTAATCATGGCCTGCCTGCCCTTGTATATGGCCATCGCCTGGTCTTCCACGCTCTCCGTTGCCACGTCGACCTGCGGCAGGTTGCGTATCTTTGTCAGTATAGGGTCGTCTGCCGGGGCTGTCTTTCCTTTAGTAGGTACAATCTCAATCTGCGGGTCGAACGATGTCAGCAGCGACGCCACGAGGTCGTGAAAGCCGTTGAACACACTGAGAGTTACCACCAGCGCCATTGTGGCCACGGCCACACCTACGACGCTGATGCCGCTGATGATGTTGATGACGTGCGTGCTCTTCTTTGAAAAGAGATAGCGGCGTGCTATGTAGAATGGAAAATTCATTTCTTCAGCAGCTCGTCAATGTGCTCGATATAATCAAGAGAGTCGTCGATGAAGAAGCGCAGCTCGGGGATAATTCTCAGCTGGTTTCTCACGCGCGTACCCAGTTCGTAGCGTATGGTTTTCTCGTTAGCCGTGATGTTCTTTATCAGTTCTTCCGACTTCTCGGGCGGAAATATGCTCAGATATGCCGTGCAGATGCTAAGGTCGGGACTGATGCGGCAGCGCGTAACGCTCACCATCGTGCCCCTCATGCCTCTTGTCTGCGACTGGAATATCAGGCTCAGTTCTTTTTGCAATAGTCTTGCAATGCGGTTTTGTCTTGTTTCCTGCATATTGATTTTTCTTTTTACGTTATCTTTATGTTATCTGCCGTCCGGTTTGGCGGAGGCTGTTTGTTTTGTGCAAACTTACTAAAAAAAACTGAGACAAGCCCATGCTTTAAGGTTATTTTTTGCCTTTAGTGCTGTGCCGGTCTTCTGTCCGTACAGATGGCACGGGTGTACAGTGTGGCATAATTTGTCCGCATTAGTGCTGCCGTCATGCTTTTTCTTGTAAAATAAACATTATGTTGATACCTAATTCTGTTAACGTTAGTTTGCATATAGTCTGTTTTATTCTTTCTGTATTTAACATTTTGATGAACAGTATTTTTCCTCTAATAAATTAAATAATGCGCTTTATGTTTATTATTTTTGCCTGTCGAAATGTGAGAATGTATATAGTTGCTGTGATTATGTATGTTATTCGCACTATTAAAAGCACTATTTTAGCTTCTAAAAGGCATTAAGTTGTGATGTAAAACGTACCCTTTTGCGCTCTGAAACGTGGCTTTTTGCATGATTTCAGGCGTAAATTCAGGTTCTAGACGACTCTTATTTACGGCTTCGTTATTGTAAACTGCTGATGTGCAGATGTTTACTCCTAAATGATATTTATGCCCACTTTTTCGTATCCTGAACCGATGTTTTGACTCTGGAATGAAAAAGTAGGCATAAAAGTGTTAATATAAAAGACGGCGGTTTAACTAAAATTTACATTTTGAAGGTTGCTGATTATCGTTGCCGATTATATCCCATGATGCATATACGGGATATGTTAAGTTTTCTCATTTAACTATGTTTTAATATTAAGTGGTTGCGTATATTGTTGAAAATAACTATTTTTGCCACCGACAAAACCTTAAAATGCAGTTCTATGAAAAATAATAATGCCGACGAAGAAACGCGTGGGCGCAATGGTAAACGCCGCAAGCCGTGGTATGGAGAAACTGGCGAAACCATTGCGATTATAGCCGTTGTTGTGGTCTTGGTGTCTGTCTTTGCGCTCGACCGTTGTGGCGACAGTGTGCATCAGCAGCAGCCGTCGTCGATAATCATGCGCGACACCGGGCAGCTGCGCCATAATGCAGCCGCAGACAAGCCTGCCGTAACTACAAGACAATTGCCCCGTACAGAGGAGACGCCGCAGGAAACGGCACGCCGCGAAGGAATGGATGCCGGATATAACGACGGCATGGAAGACGGCGAAGTGGGCGAGAAATACGAAACTCACTACAGCGAAAACGCTTCAGACTACTCAGGCAAGCTTCAGGAATGTTATGAAGATGGCTATGAGGAAGGTTACGACGAGGGTTACAGCGAGGGCAGGCAGATGCACGATGATGCCCTTTGATGTGCCGTAGCCCTGCAACATCTTTATTCTTTTATCTGTTACAGCCCTGCCGCGCCGGCTTTGTCGGCATGGCAGCATGCAGGCTGTTGTGTCTGCGTTCGGCATTGCCGTGAGAGCATTCCTGCCGGATACTGATGACAGACTTTAGTTTAACCTCGGGATATTATATAAAATTTGCCGGAGCAGGTCTGCTTGCTACATGCTTTTTATGCAGTGTAACAGCAGGCCGGCTCCGGCAAAATCTTGAATAATCACTCTTGAAAAGTGATTTTATCTGTGATTAGTGCAAAATCGCGAAATGCTTTGTTTATGCCTGCGAATAATGCTGTTTACGATTTATACATACCCTATGCGTATTATTCGCAGGCTGATTAAGCTGCTCATGCCGGTGCTGTGGCGCAGCATGTCCTTGTTATTCGCTTTCGCCTATAGTCTCCTTAATTATTCCGACACATGCCGCACCGATGATGAGGAACACACCGGCCACAATCATCATGTGGCTCTGTGCGCTGCCTACAAGCGTGAGGACCACGCCGCCGAGTGCTGCCGCTATAATCTGCGGGATGCATATCGTGCCGTTGAACAGACCGAGGTAGGCACCCATGTGGCTGCCGTTGAGGGCGTTGGTGACGATGGTGAACGGCATGGCCAGCATTGCAGCCCAGGCACATCCTATCAGAAGATAAGGAATAAAGAGAACATACTGGTCGCTGATGTAAGGAATCATCAGGAAGCCTATGCCGCCTAGCACGAGGCTGAGGGCGTAGGCCATCTTGCGGTTAGAGAAGCGCGGTAGAGCCATAGCCCACACCACACTGCCTATTGCCTGCACCGCAAACAGAATGCCGACCCAGTTGCCGGCCTCCTGGAATCCTGCCGACGTAGGGTCGGTGGTCTGCCAGCATGTTTCGGCTATGGCACCGTTGGTGTAATTCCACATATACAGGAATGCAGCCCAGCTGAAAAACTGCACCAGACCTACTGTCCAGAAAGCCTTCGGCGCGTTGCGCAGCAGTTTCACGACGTTCACCTTCTCTTCGTTAAGCGGCTTGTCGAGTCCGTGATATTCTGCATACTCCTTTGGCGGCATCTCCTTCACCTTTGCCGATGTGTAGATGACGCACAGGATGAGGATGGCGGCTCCGATGTAGAACGAATAGATCACCGAGTCGGGCACTACGCCCTTTGCAGCCACGTTGCTTATGCCGAGGAACGTGAACAGGAACGGGAACACATAGCCCACCAGCGAGCCGGCGTTGCACAGAAAGCTCTGTATAGAGTAGGCCAGGGCTTTCTGCTTCTCGTTCACCATGTCGCCCACGAGCATCTTGAACGGCTGCATGGCCATGTTGATGCTCGTGTCGAGAAACATCAGCGAGATAAGACCGAACACCATGGCCGTGCTGACAGCCATGCCGAGAGAGCCGGCGTTGGGCAGCAGGCACATGACGAGTACGGCCACCAGTGCGCCGACAAACAGATAAGGTATGCGCCGGCCGAAGCGGCACCACGTCTTGTCGCTCAGCGTGCCCACTATAGGCTGCACGATGATGCCCATAAGCGGAGGCAATATCCAAAAGTAGCTAAGATTGTGAGGGTCGGCCCCCAGCGTTGCGAAAATTCGGCTGATGTTGGCGCTCTGCAGTGCGTAGGCAATCTGCACGCCGAAGAAGCCGAAGCTCAGATTCCAGAGCGTTGCGAAACTCAGGTCGGGTTTCTTCTTCAAGTTAGAACTCATAGTTTAAGGCGTTTATTTTTATTTATGTTATTATATGCTTGCTGTTGCCGCGGCTAATGTGCCGCAGTTGTCAGTGCATTCAGCTGTTATTTTGTCGACCCGCGCACCACGAGTCTTGTTCTTACCACTCTTTTCTCAATCTTGTCGAGCGGTATTCTGCCCTCGGCCTTGCCTATCAGAATAGATGCAGCCTGTCTGCCCACCTCTTTTCCGTTCTGTTCGACCGTGGTGAGCATAGGGTCGCAGGCAATGGCACGCTGTCCGTTGGTGAATCCGCACACCGAGATGTCCTCCGGGATGCGCAGTCCCATGTGCTTTGCCGTGTACATTATGCCGATGGCCGTGTCGTCGTTGACGGCGAAGAAGGCGTCGGGCCTGTCCTCCATGTTGAGCACCTCGGGCGTAATCCTTTCGGCATGTTCTCGGTTGTCGCAGAATCTTTTCACGCAGCTGTCGGGGTCTATGCCGTGCTTGCGCAGCGCGTCGTGCCATCCGTTGTATCTGTTCTTCGATATCTCGAGGTTCATGCTCGAGCCGTAGTAGGCTATATGCCTGCATCCGGTCTTGATGAGATATTCCACGGCCGAGAACGCTCCCATGTAGTCGTCCACCACCACGCGGCACGTGTTCATGCCCGTGCAGATGCGGTCGAAGAACACAAGCGGCACGTTCTTGTTTATCAGGTCGGTAAAGTGGTCGTACTTTGATGTGTTGATAGCCTGCGACACAAGTATGCCGCACACCTTGTTTTCATAGAACGAGCGGCACACTTCCACCTCTCTGTCATACTGCTCAAGGCTCTGCGCCACAAGTATGCGGTAGCCGTATTTGTCGGCCTCCTCTTCGATACCGCTCAAAACTGACGAGAAATAGAAGTGGGTGAACTGCGGTACAATCACTCCAATGACTTTTATTACCCGTCTGTTGCGCAGCGACTCGGCGATTATGTTGGGGCTGAAGTTGTGTTCCTCGGCATATCGTCTTATCTCGTCGCGCCTTTTTGCGCTGATTCTCGGGCTGTCTTTCAGTGCCCTCGAAACCGTTGCCACAGAAACCTTAAGTTCTCTGGCAATGTCTTTCATCGTTATGGGTGTGTTCTTTTCTGGCATCGGATTTTATTTTACAAAGCAAAAGTAGTCAAAACACAATTATCTTGTCTTTCACATTATTATTATTATATCGTTTTATTTGTGTAAACGTTTGCACAGAGCAAAACGTATTTTTTAGCTAAAAAAAAGATAATTTTATCATATCTAAACGTATTTTTGCAGCTAGAAAAAATGACCTTAAAGCTCTATTTTTTGAACTACTGCAAATATAAACAATTTAATTAATAAATCATTAATGTTAACTTTAAAACCACAAGAAGATGAAGCAGGTAAAAATGAAAACCTCTATTAGGATTCTGGCCATCTTGTTTGGTCTGTTCCTATCAGTGGGAGCATTTGCCCAAAGTACTATTACCGGGCAAGTTACAGATGCTTCCGGAGAGCCGATCATCGGAGCTACTGTCCGTGTTGCAGGTCAGGGCGGCGGTGTGATAACTGATATTGACGGAAACTTCAGTATCAAGGCTGAGCCGGGCAGCATGCTGTCGGTTTCATACATCGGATACAAGACGGTGGAGACGGCAGCATCGCAGAATATGAAGATAGCCCTTCAGGATGACTCACAGTTGCTTGAGGACGTTGTCGTTATCGGTTACGGAACTGTCAAGAAGGGCGACCTCACCGGTTCTGTTTCTGCTATGAAGCCTGACGATATGAGTAAAGGTATCACCAACAACGCTGCCGACATGCTTGTCGGTAAAGTTGCCGGTGTGGATGTTATCACCAGCGGCGGTGCCCCTGGTTCAGGATCTCAGATCCGCATCCGCGGAGGTTCGTCTCTTAATGCAAGCAACGACCCGCTGCTCGTTATCGACGGTCTTACCATCGACAACAACACCGCTACAGGTATGAGCAACGTGCTGGCTATGATCAACCCTAACGATATCGAGACTTTCAACATCCTTAAGGATGCTTCAGCTACAGCCATCTACGGTTCGCGCGCGTCTAACGGTGTCATCATCATCACCACAAAGAAAGGAAAGAAGGGCTCTGGTCCTAAATTCTCTTACAACGGCGACGTAACCGTTTCAACAACTCAGAAACGCTATGAAGTGCTCAACGGCGACGAATACCGCGCACTCGTAGGCAAGGTTATCGGCGAGAGCGGCGTTGCCATGCTCGGCAATGCAAACACCGACTGGCAGGACGAGATTTTCCGCACTGCAGTCAGCACATCTCACAACTTGTCAATGACCGGCGGACTCAAGAACATGCCTTACCGCGTGTCTATCGGCTATCAGAGCGACCAGGGTATCATCAAGAACTCTTTCATGAACCGTTTCAACGCTTCTGTTAACCTTGCGCCGTCATTCCTTGACGATCACCTTAACTTTAACATCACTGCCAAGTACATGGCCGAGAAAGACCGCTATGTTGACAGCGGCGCAGCCATCGGCGGTGCGCTTTCAATGGACCCGACACGCCCTGTAATGGACGATAGCGAGCCTTACAAGTGGCTGGGCGGCTACTGGCAGAACATCGTTTCGGCAAACTTCAGCGATCCTTCTTGGGCTTACACCAAGAATCCTAACGCTCCTCAGAACCCTGTTGCATATCTTGAGCAGAACGAGTGCTATGCTCACTCTAACGACTTCACTGCAAACGTTGAGGTTGACTACAAGATTCACGGATTTGAGGATCTGCGCCTGCATGCAAGCTATGGTGGACAATATACTGCAAGCCGTCAGAGCGACATAAACTCTCCTTACGGTTACAGCAACAACTATTATGGCTGGGACGGCCGTACTTACTATTGGAAATACAGCATCACGGCTAATGCCTATGCACAGTATACACACACCTTCGGCGCTCACTACATCGACGTGATGGCCGGTGCCGAGGAGTCACACTATCACCGCAGCGGATACAACATCGGACAGGGTACAGACCCGTATACAGGCGAGGCCAACAACCCGGCTCTGAGAAATGAGACAGAGTGGGCCACACACAACTCTCTTGTGTCTTACTTCGGACGTCTCAACTATACATTGCTCGACCGCTATATGCTTACAGCCACAATCCGTGCCGACGGTTCTTCACGCTTTGCCGACGGACACAAGTGGGGCTACTTCCCTTCTGTAGCTCTTGCATGGAAGATCAATGACGAGAAGTTCATGAAGAACATCAAATGGTGGAACGAGTTCAAGCTCCGTCTCGGATGGGGTCAGACAGGTCAGCAGGACATCGGTTACGACTTCCTCTACACTCCGCTCTATGTAAACAGCAACTCTTATGCTCAGTATCCTTTCGGCGACACATACTATTACACAATGCGTCCGAACAAATACAACCCAGACCTGACATGGGAGACAACAACAACATGGAACGCAGGTCTTGACTTCGCATTCCTGAACAACCGCATCACTGCAAACATCGATGCTTACTATCGTGAGACAACAGACCTTATCCAGGAGGTTACTCTTCCTACACTTATGAACTTCGGTCAGCGTATGGCACAGAACATCGGTTCACTTGAGAACTACGGTGTTGAATTCACAGTAGGAGCCAAGCCTATCGTTACTAAGGACTTTGTATGGGACGTTCAGTACAACGTTGCATGGAACCACAACGAGATTACAGAGCTTATCGGCGGTGACGAAGACTATTATGTTGAGTCTGGTTCAACCATCTCACGCGGTAACAGCACTCACGTTCAGGCACACACAGTAGGTCAGCCGGCCAACTCATTCTGGGTTTACCAGCAGGTTTACGACGAGAACGGCAAACCGCTCGAAGGCGTATATGTTGACCGCGACGGCAACGGCATCATCAACAACGACGACCGTTACTTCTACAAGAGCCCGGCAGCTGACGTGTTCATGGGTCTTACAATGAAGTTCACATACAAGAACTGGGACCTGAGCACTGCATTCCGCGCATCTCTCGGCAACTATGTTTACTATGACTTCCTGTCTAACAGGGCAGCCGTAAGCGCATCAGGACTCTACTCTAACAGCGCATTCACAAACACTACACAGGCAGCCGTTGACCTCGGCTTCAGCGGAACAAACGGTACTGAGTATTATCTCAGCGACTATTTCGTACGCAACGCATCATACCTGAAGTGTACCAACATCACGCTTGGCTATTCGTTCCCGGCTCTGCTCAAGTATGCAGGACAGGATTACTTCTCAGGACGTATTTTCGCAACTGTGCAGAATCCGTTCATCATTACAAAATATAAGGGACTCGACCCTGAAGTTGCAGGCGGTATCGACAGAAATCCTTACCCACGTCCATTCAGCGTTCAGATCGGTCTTAACCTTAATTTCTAATGGTTGTGCATTTATATAAAAGTAATAAATAAAGGACATAACAATGAAAAAGATATTTTTTAGAACATTGGCAGTCGCTGTGCTTGCAGCCGGATTGACCGGTTGTGCCAACGACCTTAACATAAGCTCAATCGACCCGCAGACCAAGCCGTCTGCTGATCCTACGGCTTTGCTGGCTAAATGCTATGCCACTCTCGGACTTACCGGTCAGAAAGGTGTAGCCGGCAATGGCGACTTGAGCGACGACGAGGGTGAGTCGGGTTTCTACCGTACAACGTTCAACTGCATGGAGCTTCCTTCTGACGAGTGTGTATGGGCTTGGCAGACAGATACTGACATTCCGCAGCTTACCAACATTGCATGGAACTCAAGCAGTATCCGTACTCAGTGGGTTTACACACGCCTTACTTACGACATCACTCTGTTCAACAGCTACCTGAGCCAGGTGCCCGACGACGAGGCCAACAAGCTCAACCGTGCCGAGGTGCGTTTCCTGCGCGCTCTCCATTATTGGTACATGCTCGACCTGTTCGGCAAGTCACCTTTCAAGCTCGACTTCAACACCAGCGACCTTCCTGTTGAGAAGAGCGGCAAGGACCTTTACACATGGATCGACCAGGAGCTGACAGAGATTGAACCGCAGATGGCCGAGGTTGGTGCTTACTGCAACTCTGAGAACTTTGGCCGTGCCGACCGCGGTGCTGCCTATATGCTGCATGCACGTCTGGCCCTCAACTCTGAGATCTACACCAAGGGCGAGATTAAGGATTATGACAAGGCTATCAGCTATTGCGACCTGCTTATTGGCAGCGGAGCCTACGAACTTTCAAAGACAGCCAAGAACGGCTATTCTGGATATGCACAGCTGTTCATGGCCGACAACGACGAGAACCCGCAGGCTATGAAGGAGATTATCCTGCCTATCCGTCAGGACGGACAGAAGACACGCAGCTACAGCGGTTCATTCATGCTCGTCAGCGCGACACGTATTGCCGGAATGCCCGACATGGGAACAACTAACGGCTGGAGCTGTATCTTCGCACGTGCAGCAATGGTAAAGAAGTTCTTCCCCACACTGTCTGACTGCCCGATTTCTACAGAGCCGGCTCCTGCCGGAGCTACAGAGGCCGAAATCAAGGCTCTCGACCAGCAGGACGGTTCGTCAACAGCTCAGATCGTGGCTAAGGCCGGCGACGACCGCGCTTTGTTCTACGGCGGCCGTGGCGGTGGTGTACGCAAGCTGCAGACAGATGCTATATCAAGCTTCAACGACGGACTTTCTATCGTTAAGTGGAACAACTTCCGTACAGACGGTCAGCCCACACACGACACCGAATATCCCGACATAGACATTCCGCTGTTCCGTTATGCAGAGGTTTATCTTACACGTGCAGAGGCTTATTATCGCAAAGGCCAGCCCGAGAAGGCTGTTTCTGACATCAACGAGCTGCGCAAGCGTGCCAACGCAAAGCAGATAAGCTCTATCACATCTGACATGGATATCCTCGACGAGTGGTGCCGCGAGTTCTATCTCGAAGGCCGTCGCCGCAGCGACCTCGTACGCTTTGGCTGCTTCACGACAGGCAAATATCTATGGGACTGGAAGGGCGGAGCCGCTAACGGAACAACCGTTGACTCTCACTATAATGTTTATCCTATACCGGCAACCGACGTGCTCAACAACAGCAACCTTACACAGAACCCCGGTTATTGATAACATGGCAATCAGTTTGCAATAAAGTTTTAAAATGAAAATGATTATGAAAAATATAATAAAGAAACTGTTCGTTCCGGCACTGGTGTTGGGCGTGCTGCCTTTCATGGCTTCATGTGAGACCGACGACGAGAGCAACCCTATATTAAATCAGCCCGAATCGTTTGTGCTTAACGTGCCGGCTCATGCCAACGACAATGTATACGACTTGGCTAACTCTACATATGTCAACCTTACGACATCGCAGCCCGACTATGGCTTCCCTGTTGTAACCACCTATCAGGTGCAGGTTTCTATCGACCCAGACTTCGCTTCTGGCGATGCAGCCAAGGTGGAGGCTGCCACTTACACAACTCTTGAGACCACATACAATCAGGCCAACATGAACGTAAATGCTACCGAAATGAACAATGCCATTGTAAGAATGTATCAGGAGAAGAACAACGGCGCCGACCCATCCGGCATAGTTATGCCTGTTTACGTGCGTCTGCGTGCCCACATCGCCAACAGCGACAAGGGCTGGTGCAACTCTAACGTAATCACTCTGCCAAAGGTTGTTGTATCTTATGTTGCAACAATGCCTAAGACTGTATATATCGCAGGTTCTTCTATCCGCAACGGTTCTGAGGCTAAGCCTCTTGCTGCTGTCTACGGATTCGAGGGCCAGTTCTACGGCATGGCTTATCTTGCTGCAGGCTCAACATTCATGTGGGGCGACACAGACACACCGGACAAGGGCTATGCATTGACCAACTCGTTTGACGACCAGGCCGGCGCAGGCTTGTCTCAGGGTGTTGACGGCGGCATACAGGTGGCCAACGGCGGATGGTATGTTCTGTTTATGAACGTTTCGGTTGAGAACAACCAGATTAAGTCTGCCCTCACTGTTTATCCGGGCGAGGCTTATGTCATCGGTACTGTTATGTCTCAGGTTACATGGGGACATGACGCTGCAACTCAGCTTACAGCTCCTGCCGATGCTTCTGCTCAGTGGGTATCTCCTGCCTTCCTTGCCGGCGGCGAGCTCCGCGCAAGCATCAAGGTGCCGGGTCTCGACTGGTGGCGCACAGAGTTCACTCTCTATAAGGGCGACCTCTACTGGCGCGACTGCGACATCCCTGACAACTGGGCTCAGAACGTGGGCAGCGACTATTCTGTTACCTGCGAGAAGGGTCAGAAACTCTATGTAGACTTCGACTACGACAGAGGAGAAGTAAAATAACCAATAATCTAAACCATTTAACAGAAATATCATTATGAAAAAGATATTACTAAAGTTTCCCACCCAAATAAATAGATAGAAAAATAACAGTTTGTCGAATTTTC
>OCPP01001342.1_pt1 | contig 13527 bp, 12 predicted proteins | sample 1538211 | NCBI WGS metagenome assembly OCPP01 (sample SAMEA2580193, study PRJEB22360) | human gut metagenome | biome: human gut; feature: human-associated habitat; material: faeces | place: Denmark | collected 2008/2010
TTTTGCAGACCATCAACAAGGTGCATCGGCAGATCAACCCAAAGCTGAAAATCGAAGGTATCCTGCTGACGATGACAGATAACCGCACCAACTATGGCCGACAAATCGACACGCTGATCCGGCAGGCATACGGAAAGCACATCAAAGTGTTCGGTCAGACGATTCCCCACTCCGTCCGTGCAGCGGAAATCAGCGCGGCGGGTAAGAGCATCTTTGTCCATGACCCGAAAGGCAAAGTGGCAGAAGCCTATAAATCTCTGACGAAGGAGGTGCTGGCCGATGCCGAAAAGCAACGTAAACGCCAGTCTGAGCAGCTACGATGATATTTTTTCCACCGAAGAATCCCGGCAGGAAGAACAGCGCGAGCAGGTGCAGCAGATTCCGATTGGAGAGCTGTTTCCATTCAAGAACCATCCCTTCAAGGTTCTGGACGATGATTCTATGAGCGATACCGTGGAAAGTGTCAAGCAGTACGGTGTGCTTTCGCCGTTGATTGCCCGCCCCAGACCGAAGGGCGGCTATGAAATTATCTCCGGGCACCGCCGTCAACACGCTGCGGAGCTGGCCGGACTGGAAACCCTGCCGGTCATTGTGCGCCAGATGGACGATGATGCTGCCATAATCCTCATGGTAGATAGCAATTTGCAGCGTGAGCATATTCGGCCCAGCGAGAGAGCGTTTGCGTACAAAATGAAGTTGGATGCCATGAAAAATCAAGGTACAAGGTCAGATTTAACTTCGACACAAGTTGTGTCGAAGTTGCGGAGCAATGAAAAGCTGGGCGCAGAGAATAATCAAAGTCGTGAGACTGTTCGACGTTTCATCCGTCTGACCAACCTTATTCCAGAACTGCTGGACATGGTGGATAACAAAACCGTGTCCTTTAATCCTGCTGTGGAGCTTTCCTATCTTTCTCCTGAACAACAGCAGGAAGTGATCCGGGCAATGGATGATACCCAGAACTTTCCTTCTGTCTCACAAGCAAAGCGTATCAAGAAGCTGGCTCAGGATGGAACTTTTACAACGGAGACGGTCGTTGCCATTATGGGCGAGGAGAAAAAGAGCGAGCTTGATACGGTGACCATCAAAAATGACACCCTGAGAAAATACTTTCCCCGCAGCTATACGCCCAAACAGATGGAAGATACCATCATCAAGCTGCTGGAGCAGTGGCAGAAAAAGCGTCAGCACAGTGAAGAACGCTGACAGGATATGAATTGGAAAGACCCGGCTGGGTCTTTTTCTTTAGAAAAAAGGAGAAAATGCCTATGAAAAATGATTCTAATCCCATTATTCGTTCCGAGGAAGTCACCATTGATATGCACATCTGTGCGGCACTGTCGGAGAGCAGGAGCAGTGGCGAGATCTATTTTGCTGCCATCGCCCCGGATATGGAACTGACAGTCATCACGCTGGACGAGGCTCCCGACATTCTGCCCTGCTTTGACGAGGATGATGCGTACCTGAACATCCCCGACAGTTCGCTGCTGCTCAGCTACAACCCGGCGCAGGTGCTGAAACTGGCGGGCAAGCACTATCTGACCGGTCCGGTCATTCTGGTGCGCACCAATATGGATGGCGAGTTCATCTCGCTGACGATCGATCAGGTCTACCTCTTTCAGAAGTACCTGATGCGCCACAGCGTTACCCTGATGGCTGACGGCCAGAAGCTGCCCTGCATCTGTATCGACTGAGGTGTGCCATGCTGAACTTTTTTATCGGTTTCGCATTTTTTGAAGCCGGCGCTTTTTTCGGCTTCTTTGTGGCAACTCTGTTGAACGCCGCCCATGCCGGGCAGGAGATCTCCATCAAATTCGAGGAGGACGATAATGGAACAGAACGAGAACACCTTGTCGGTGCTGAAAATTGCACCGGGGCAGTATCCGCAGCAGGTCGAGATCGATAACGACCTGAAAGCCTTGCAGCAGACGGTGGGCGGCTCCATCGGCGCAAGCTACCCCTTTGCCGATGACCCGGTCGCCATCGTCTACAACGATAACGGCAAGCTCATGGGACTGCCGTTGAACCGTGCCCTGCGGGACGAGGACGGGCAGATGTACGATGCCGTTGCCGGAACCTTTCTGGTGGTGGGGCTGGGCGAGGAGGATTTTGCATCCCTGACCTCGGAGATGGCGCAGAAGTACGAGCGGCTTTTCCATCAGCCGGAAGATTTTATCCGGCTGGGGCATCGGATGATGGTTGTTCGTGTGCCCGATGAAGCAGTCTGCCCGGAAGAAAGCAAAACCACCCCGCCGAAGGATGCCGGATTTGACCGCTAAACACGACTTTCTGCACTGGAGGTGATGGAAATGCAGGAAGAAATCGAGCACAAAACAGTCAATTTTGCCATTTCGACTGTAAAACTGTCTGCCCGCACTCTGCTGAAAGGGGCGCAGTTCTTTCTGCGCCAGTACGACAAGAGTGCATCGCAGGGCAAGCAGTCCATGAAGCGGCTCATACGGCAGAACCGGGGTGTGACCAATCTGGAAATCGAAAAGACTGGCATCAAGGATTTTGACCGCTACGCTAAGCGGTATCACATCGACTACGCCATCCAAAAAGACCTGTCCTGCACGCCGCCCCGGTATCTGGTCTACTTTAAGGCACAGGATACGGATGCCTTGAGTGCTGCTTTCAAGGAATATTCGGCATCGGTGCTGGATAAAACCAAGCGTCCGTCCGTGCTGGCAAAGCTGCACGATCTGGCACAGGTCATTGCCAACCTCCCCGACAAGGTACGGCGCAAAGAGGAGGAACGTGGCTTATGAACAAGAAAAAGTTCACCAAGCTGCTGGCCCTGTACCTGCCTTATCTGGTGATTGGGCTGGCTGCGACCAATCTTGGCGAGGCATGGCGGCTGGCCGAGGGTAAGGAGCTGGGCGATAGAATCGTGTCACTCATAGATACACTCCCAGCTGCATTTGCAAACCCTCTGCCCAGTCTGCACCCACTGGATATTCTGGTGGGCATCTGCTGCGGTGCCGGACTGCGGCTGGCGGTCTATCTAAAAAGCAAAAACGCTAAAAAGTACCGGCACGGTATGGAGTACGGCTCTGCCCGGTGGGGTACTCCGGCAGATATTGCGCAGTTCATGGCTCCGAAGTTTGAGGATAACATCATCCTGACAAAAACGGAACGCTTGATGATGAGCAACCGACCACCCGACCCGAAGAATGCCCGAAACAAAAATGTGCTGGTCGTTGGCGGTTCCGGCAGTGGTAAAACGAGGTATTTTATTAAACCAAATTTGCTCCAATGCACGTCAAAAAGCCATCCGGTTTCATTCGTGGTGACTGACCCAAAAGGCGGTCTCATTCAAGAATGCGGCCTTGCCTTGCTGAAGAACGGATATAAAATCAGGACGATGAACACCATAAATTTTCACAAGTCCATGCGCTACAATCCGTTCGCATATATCCACGAGGAAAAGGATATTTTGAAGCTGGTCACGACCCTTATGACCAACACCAAAGGTGAAGGTCAGGGCGGCGATCCGTTCTGGGACAAGGCGGAACGGCTTTTGCTGACCTCGCTGATTGCCTATCTGCACTACGAAGCCCCGGCTGAGGAACAGAATTTTGCTACGCTGCTGGAAATGCTCAACACCATGCAGGTGTCCGAGGAGGACGAGGATTATCAGAATCCGGTTGATTTGCTCTTTGAAGATTTGGCAAAAAAGAAGCCAAACAGCTTTGCAGGGCGGCAGTACAAGCTCTATAAATTGGCTGCCGGCAAGACCGCAAAATCCATCCTGATTTCCTGCGGTGCCCGCCTTTCGCCCTTTGACATCCAAGAAATCCGGGATGCGACCATGTACGATGAGCTGGAGCTAGATAAGCTGGGCGACCGAAAAACAGCCTTATTCCTTATCATGTCGGATACGGACAGCACGTTCAATTTCCTTATCAGCATGATCTACTCCCAGCTTTTCAATTTGCTCTGTGACAAGGCAGATGATGTGTACGGCGGAAAGCTGCCTGTCCATGTGCGCTGCCTGATCGACGAGTGTGCCAACATTGGCCAGATTCCGCAGCTGGAAAAACTGGTGGCAACCATCCGCAGCCGCGAGATTTCGGCCTGCCTTGTGCTGCAAACCAGAAGCCAGTTGAAAGCCATCTACAAGGATAATGCGGATACCATCGTGGGCAACATGGATTCGCAGATTTTCCTCGGCGGCAGCGAGCCTACTACCCTGAAAGATCTTGCCGAAGCACTCGGCAAGGAAACCATCGACAGCTACAACAATTCCGATACCCGCGGCAATAGCCCAAGCTATGGCACCAACTATCAAAAACTCGGTCATGAACTTATGAGCCGGGATGAGCTTGCAGTGCTGGACGGCGGCAAGTGCATTTTGCAGTTGCGTGGTGTCAGACCGTTTCTTTCAGACAAATACGATCTGACCCAGCATCCGAACTATAAAATGACATCGGATGCTGACCCCAAAAATGCTCTGGATATTGAAAAATATCTGAGCCATAAAGAAAAAATCCGCCCGGACGATCAGTTCGTCCTCGTGGATGTTGATTCACTCCCGCCCGCCTGACAAAGACGAGCGGTTATTTTTTATCCTGACCCAAAAGGCGCACCAGAAAATCAGCCCTTGCCGCAGTTTACGGCAGTTCACAAGTGGGTTTCGGGTGTGCGCAGGGGCACTTTTTGCCAAACAAAGGAGACGAAATATGGAATTTTTCAATAGTGCAGTGGACGTTCTGAAGACTCTGGTGGTCGCTCTGGGTGCCGGTCTGGGTGTGTGGGGGGCCGTCAACCTCATGGAAGGTTATGGCGGCGATAACCCCTCTGCGAAGAGTCAGGGTATGAAGCAGCTCATGGCTGGCGGTGGTGTCGCCCTGATCGGCATTACCCTGATCCCCCTGCTGAGCGGTCTGTTCGGCTAAAAACTGCGGGCGGCATCTGCCGCCCATACATATTGCTCCAACTCACCGTGGCTAACGGTTTTTGTACTTGTGGAGCGAATTTTCAAGCCATACGTTCTATCAAAAAGGAGATGTTTCTATGAATTTTTTGACGAACCTCATCTTTGTTCTCAACCTGCTCAAGACCCTCATCAACCATTTCTTTTAAGGTGGTGGCTCTGAGTGGAAACTGTTCTCAAAGCGATTTCAGATTGGATCAAGTCGCTGCTGACTGCTGCCATCATGTCCAATCTGTCCGGCCTGTTTGATGATGTCAATACACAGGTGGGCAGCATCGCACAGCAGGTCGGCACAAAGCCATCCAATTTTGAGCCGCGCGTTTTCGCCATGATCGAGGCTCTGTCCCGCAATGTGGTGCTGCCGATTGCTGGCATCATTTTGACCTTCGTTGCCTGTTATGAACTGATTCAGATGATCACAGAACATAACAACATGGCAAATTTTGAGCCTGTCCTGCTGATGAAATGGATCTTCAAGACTGCCATTTCGGTCTGGATGATCTCCAACACCTTCGACATCATCATGGCGGTGTTCGATGTGACGCAGCAGGTGGTGGCAAATTCCAGCGGCATTATTTCCGGCAACACACGGGTCAACGATATCGGGCTTTCTATGCTACAATCCAGCATGATGCAGATGGACGTAGGCCCCTTGTTCGGGCTGTTCTTGCAGTCCTTTTTCATCGGCATTACCATGCGTATCCTGTCCATCGTTATTTTTGTCATTGTTTATGGCAGAATGATCGAAATCTATATGGCCGTCAGTCTGGCTCCCATCCCGATGGCAACATGGGGCAACCATGAGCAGAGCCATGTGGGACAGAATTATCTTCGCTCGCTGTTTGCGCTGGGATTTCAGGGCTTCCTGATTTTGATCTGCGTGGCGATCTACGCTGTCCTGCTTCAGAATGTCGCCATATCCGGGGATGCCATCAACTCGATCTGGAGCATCGTGGGGTACACGGTGCTTCTTTGTTTCAGTTTGTTCAAGACCAGTTCTGTGGCCAAGAGCATACTGGGTGCCCACTGATTGGAGGTGTGATTTTTTGGCAGCATATATTTCTGTGCCGCGTGATCTGACCAAGGTGAAGTCCAAAGTGATGTTCAATCTGACCGCGCGGCAGCTTATCTGCTTTGGTGCGGCGGCAGTCGTAGGAGTGCCGCTGTTCTTTGTCCTGCGGGACACCGCAGGCAATTCCGGCGCTACCCTCGGCATGATGGCGGTCATGCTGCCCATGTTCTTTCTGGCCATGTATCAGAAGAACGGTCAGCCGGCTGAAAAGATCCTGCGGTACTACTTTCAGGCGCGCTTTGTTCGCCCGAAGGTGCGTCCGTACCAGACCCGCAATTACTATGCACTGCTTGTGAAGGGAGATGACGCCCATGATTCCGTTTCTGAAAAAGAATAAAGACGGCAAAAAGCCGCCCAAGCCCACAGTGCCCCGCACGGCACAGGAAAGCATCCCGTTCCAGCGGATGTTTGAGGACGGTACCTGCCGTGTCCGTCCCGGCTACTACACCCGCACCATCCAGTATCAGGATATCAACTATCAGTTGGCGCAGCAGGAGGACAAGACCGCCATCTTTGAGGAATGGTGCAGTTTTCTCAACTTTTTCGACAGCTCCATCAAATTTGAGCTGTCTTTTGTGAACACGGCAACGGACAGTGCGGATTTTGAAAAGTCCATCCGCATCCCTTACCAGAAGGACGGCTTTGATGATGTTCGTGCTGAGTACTCGCAGATGCTCCGCCAGCAGCTTTCCAAGGGCAACAACGGCCTGACAAAGACAAAATTCCTGACCTACGGCATCGAGGGCGAAAGCATGGCGCAGGTCAAACCTCGTCTGGAACACATCCAAAATGACCTGATGAACAATTTCCACCGACTTGGCGTTCTGGCAAAGCCGCTGGACGGTACGGAGCGTCTGCGGCTGATGCACGGGATGCTGAACATGGACGGTGCCAACAAGTTCCACTTCAACTGGAAAGACCTTGTGCCCAGTGGTCTGTCCGTAAAGGATGCCATTGCACCCACTGCGCTGGCGTTTAAGAACAGCCGTACCTTTCAGATGGGCGGCATCTTCGGGGCGGTCAGCTTTCTGAATATCACGGCTTCTGATTTGAGCGACCAGCTTTTGAAGGACTTTCTGGACATGGACTCCAGCCAGATCGTTACCATGCACATCCAGTCCGTTGACCAGAACAAGGCCATCAAAACCATCAAGCACACGATTACCGAACTCGATAGATCAAAGATCGAGGAACAGAAAAAAGCCGTCCGCGCCGGATACGACATGGACGTGTTGCCGTCCGATTTGGCGACTTACGGGCGGGATGCAAAAGCCCTGCTGAAAGAATTGCAGAGTCAGAACGAGCGGATGTTCCTTGTCACTTTTCTGGTGCTGAACACCGGTAAGACCGAGCAGGAACTGGAAACCAACGTCTTTCAGGCGGTCAGCATTGCGCAGAAGCACAACTGCGAACTGTGCCGGCTGGATTTTCAGCAGGAGCAGGGGCTTATGTCCTCGCTGCCGCTGGCAGACTGCCAGATCGAAATTCAGCGGGGACTGACCACCAGCAGCACGGCAATTTTTGTGCCGTTTACTACGCAGGAGCTGTTCGACAACGGTAAGGAAAGCCTGTACTACGGTTTGAACGCCCTGTCCAATAACCTGATTATGGTGGACCGCAAAAAGCTGAAAAACCCCAACGGTCTGATTCTGGGCACTCCCGGCTCTGGCAAGTCGTTCAGCGCAAAGCGAGAAATTTGCAATGCTTTTCTCGTCACGGATGACGATATTCTTGTGTGCGATCCTGAGTCGGAGTATGCTCCACTGGTGGAACGTCTGCACGGGCAGGTCATCCATATCAGCCCTTCCAGCACCCAGTATATTAACCCGATGGACATCAATGCCAACTACTCCGAGGAAGATAATCCTCTGGCTTTGAAAGCCGATTTTATTCTTTCCCTTTGCGAACTTGTAGTCGGCGGCAAAGAGGGGTTGAAGCCTGTGGAGAAAACGGTCATTGACCGCTGCGTCCACAAAATCTATGCTCCTTACTTTGAGCACCCCTGTCCCGAAACCGTGCCGATGCTGGAAGATCTCTACAATGCTCTGCTGACGCAGGATGAACCGGAAGCCCATCATGTTGCAGCTGCTCTGGAAATCTACGTCAAGGGCAGTCTGAATATCTTCAACCACCGCACCAACGTGGATATCGACAACCGCATCGTCTGCTATGACATCAAGCAGTTGGGAAAGCAGCTGAAAAAGCTCGGTATGCTCATCGTGCAGGATCAGGTCTGGGGCCGTGTGACCGCCAATCGCTCCGTTGGCAAATCGACCCGATACTACGCCGATGAGTTCCACCTTTTGCTGAAAGACGAGCAGACAGCCGCCTATTCCGTGGAGATCTGGAAACGTTTCCGTAAGTGGGGCGGCATCCCGACAGCCCTAACGCAGAACGTCAAAGATTTGCTGGCAAGCCCCGAAGTATCGAACATTTTCGAGAACTCGGACTTTGTGTATATGCTGAATCAAGCCAACGGAGATCGGCAGATTTTGGCAAAGCAGCTCAATATATCTCCCCATCAGCTTTCCTATGTGACCCACTCCGGCGAGGGCGAAGGGCTGCTGTTTTTCGGCAACGTGATCCTGCCCTTCGTTGACCACTTCCCGAAAGACCTTGAACTCTACCGCATCCTTACGACCAAACTCAACGAGATCTCGGAGGGCGCACAGAAATGAGCAATCCGAAGCTGAATCTCAAAGAGGAATCGTCCGCCAAAAAGACCCGTTCACCCCCGAAAAAAGCCAAGGTGGAGCAGTCGGTGCCCAAAAAGAAAAAGCTGAAAACTGATGCAGATAAAGCTGCGGAAAAGGCACAGCATCTGCGGTTTGGCAAGGCGGAACTGACCCCGGACGAACTGAGCCGGTTGAGCAAGGCGCAGAAGCGGGAAATGTACGCCGCCCATGCCGCCCGGTCTGCGGTGCACCGGGAAGTTGACCAGTACGAGGATGAAAACGTCGGTGTGCAGGCGTTGAGCGAGGGCGAAAAGGCGGCAGGAAATATCCGTGATATTTCCAAGAGCAGATACGCCCGGAAGCTCAAGAAGAAAGCCAAGATGCAGGGCAAGAAAGGCTCCAAAACCGCAAGATCTTCTGCACAGGAGCCGACTGCGGCACAAGATGCAGGAGCATCCGGCACCGGCGAGGGAGGCTCCAACTGGCTTTCACGCTGGAAACAGCGGCAAGAAATCCACAAAAGCTACTATGCCGCCGCCCGTTCGGGCACGGCGGCGCAGACCGCAGGCGGCAAAGCGGCATCCAATGGTGCATCTGCCGCCCGGTCCAGCATGGAACAGGCGGTAGAAAAGGGCAAAACTGCCGTCAGCACCGCCGTAAAGGGGCTGATGAATGCTGCCAAAGGCAACGCACACGTTCTGGTGATCGTGGGCGTTTTTCTTTTGCTCATCCTCATGGTCATGTCTGGCTTTTCCTCCTGTGGCATCTTATTTGGTAGCGGCACACAGGTGTCCGGGCAGACCATGTACTCCGCCGAGGATCGGGACATCCGGGGCGCAGAGCAGGACTACAAGAAACTGGAAAAGGAACTGGATAAAAGAATTAAGCGCACCCCCACCGACCACCCCGGCTACAACGAGTACCAGTATCACCTTGACCCCATCGAGCATGACCCATGGCAGTTGACCTCTTTTCTCACGACTCTCTATGACGATTACACCCGGTCAGAAGTGCAGGGCAAGTTGAAGGAGACCTTCAAAAAGCAGTATAAGCTGACCACATGGGTAGAGGTGCAGACCCGGTATATGACTGTGTGGGTCATCAGTCCGGCAGGAATCCCAGTCCCCACGCAGGTGCCCTACGAGTACCGCATCTTCCACACCAAGCTGGTGAACCGTGGCCTGGAAGTGGTCATTCGGGAAGAACTGAATAACGACCAATGGAAACGTTACGAGATTTTCCAAGATACCTTGGGCGGTAGACCTTATCTTTTTAATGGTGGCTTGCCGCCCGGTGGCTCCGATGGCTCCGGCACACCCGGCATCGACTATCAGGTTCCGGCAGAAGCACTGACGGACGAGGAGTTCGCCGCCATCTACAAGGAAGCCCAAAAGTATGTGGGCACGCCCTACGTCTGGGGCGGCTCCACCCCGGAAACCGGCTTTGACTGTTCAGGCTATGTCTGTTGGGTGTACAACCAGAACGGTTATAACGTGGGCAGAACGACCGCCAACGGTCTGTGGAACAAGAGCCAGCACATTTCCGAAGCCGAAGCAAAGCCCGGAGACCTTGTTTTCTTCGAGGGAACGTATGATACGCCGGGGAAAAGTCATGTGGGCATCTACCTTGGAAACGGCATGATGGTGTCCGCCGGCGACCCCATAAAGTATGCCAATATTCATTCGTCCTACTGGCAGAAATATTTGTCCGGTTTTGGGCGGCTCTCAAAATGATTGGAGGAAGAAATGAGCGAAAAACTCGATAAGCTGCGCGCTTCTCTGGAAAAAGAGAAGGAACGGCGCATCAAAATCAACAACCGCATCGAAAGTCTGGAACGGCGGATTCAGGAGGCTGAGGCCGCCGAGGTCAACGAGATGGTGCGGACTGCAAAGGTCACGCCGGAACAGCTCGCCGCCCTGCTACGGCAGTCGGCCACCGCTACCCCGAACCCGGCTGCGCTGTCCGCTGTGGGTGCAACTTTCGAGAAGGAGGTCAATGCAGATGAAGATTAAGAAATTGGGTGCGCTGCTGGTATCGGCGGCACTGTGCGTTGGCATGGCGGCTCCCGCCTTTGCCTTTGAGGGCGAAGCTGCCCCGGTGGAGCAGCCGGTTCTGCCGGAAGTTGTAGAGGAGGATATTGTCACCGTCACGGACGAAACCTCTGGTGCCCTGACCCCGGAGGGCAACCTGACGCTGGTGGACGACTACCACACCGACTATTCCGATGGCAGCGGACAGCAGTTCATTACGCTGGTGTCGAAGTCGGGTGCGACTTTCTATCTGGTAATTGACCGCAACGCCAAGGGGCAGCAGACCGTCCACTTTATGAACCTTGTGGACGAAGCGGACCTGTTGGCTCTGATGGAGGAAGAAGATGCGGATGCCTATACCGCTGAAAAAGAGGCGGCTGTACAGGCAGAGCTGGAACGCAAACAGGCTGAGGAGGATGCCAAGAAAGCCGCAGAAGAAGCGGCGGCATCCGGCGAGGAACAGCCCAAGGAAAACAAGGTCACAAAGATCGCATCCGGCTTTCTGGGTGTGGTCGTGCTGATTGCACTGGCGGCAGGCGGCAGCTTCTACGCTTTCACAAAGCAGAAGCAGAAAAAGCAGGCCGAAAAAGAAGCCCTTGATCCTGATGCAAACTACACCGAGGACAAGGGCGACTTCGAGATTCCCACCGAGGACGAGCCGGAGGAACCCGGTGAGGAAGATACCGAACCCATCTGATTTTAAGGCGGCATTTTGCCGCCGTACATATTGCAATCAGAAACAGAATGGAGGGATTCTTATCGCAAAATTGATCGTGGCGGAAAAACCGTCGGTTGCCATGTCCTACGCCAAAGTCCTCGGTGCCACCAACCGTCAGGACGGCTATCTGGAGGGCAACGGCTATCTGGTAAGCTGGTGCGTGGGGCACTTGGTAGAACTGGCTCCACCCAATGTCTACGATGCCAAGTACACCAAGTGGAGCATTGCAGATTTGCCTATCCTGCCGCAAAAGTGGCAGTATCTGGTGTCTGCGTCCACCAAAAAGCAGTTTGGCATCCTGCAAAAACTGATGAACCGCCCGGACGTAGATGGCATTGTGAACAGTTGCGATTCCGGGCGCGAGGGAGAACTGATCTTCCGCTTGGTGTATCAGCAAGCAGGCTGCAAAAAGCCCTTTTCCCGCCTGTGGCTGTCCAGCATGGAAGAAAACGCCATCCGGGAGGGTTTTCAGAAACTCAAACCGTCAACTGAATACGATGCGCTGTACAATGCAGCACTCTGCCGGGAACGTGCCGACTGGATGGTCGGTATCAATGCGTCCCGGCTTTTTTCATGTCTGTACGGTCAGCCGCTGGCGGTGGGACGAGTTATGACCCCGGTGCTTGCCATGACGGTGGTGCGAGAAGCCGCCATTGCCGCCTTTGTGCCGGAGAAATTCTACACGGTTGCCCTGACCCTTGCGGACGACGGCGCCGCATCCAGCAAACGGTTTGCTCAGAAAGCGGATGCCGAACTGCTGCTTTCCAAATGCCGAAAGGAGGGGCGTGCCACGGTGCAAAAGATGGAACGCAAGGAAAAGTCCGAAAGCCCACCGCAACTCTATGACCTTACCGCATTGCAGCGGGATGCAAACCGTCTGTTGGGATTTACGGCGCAGCAGACCTTGGATTATGCCCAAAGTCTTTACGAAAAACGGCTCATCACCTACCCCCGCACGGACAGCCGCTTTTTGACGGAAGATATGGCGGCATCCTTGCCGGGGCTGGTGACGGACACGGGTAAGGTGTTTGCCGTGGAGGAGTCGCTTCCCATCCATGTGCAGCAGGTCATCAATGGCGGCAAAGTCACCGACCACCATGCGCTGCTGCCTACGAAAAGCATGGCAAACGCAGATCTTGCCGCCCTCCCTGCCGGAGAGCGGAATGTCCTGCGGCTGATTTCCGCACGGCTGCTCTGCGCCGTAGGCGAACCGCACCGCTATGCAGAAACTACGCTCACCACCATCTGCGCTGAAGAGGAGTTTTTCGCAAAAGGCAAGGTGGTGCTGTCCGACGGATGGAAAGCCATGGAACGAAAAATGCTGGGGGAACTTCTGGGCAAGCAAAAGGAAGCAGTTGTTCTGCCCGATGCGCAAGAGCAGAGTCAGTGCAGCGTTGCTGATGCCGAACTGAAGGAAGGTCAAACGTCCCCGCCAAAGCATTTCACCGAGGACCTTCTACTTCATGCGATGGAAACCGCCAGTGCAGACAGTATGCCGGAGGGCGTAGAACGTCAGGGCATCGGCACCCCGGCAACGAGAGCCGCCACCATCGAAAAGCTGGTGCAGAAGGGCTTTCTGGAACGCAAGGGCACCAAGAAAACCAAGGTGCTGCTGCCCACGGATAAGGGAAAAGCCCTCATTACCGTAATGCCCGAAGAGATTCAGTCTGCGGATATGACGGCTGACTGGGAAGCGAAATTGCTACAAATCGAACGTGGCGAAATGGAGCCGAGTGAATTTATGACTGAGATCAATACGATGATTACCGAACTGGTAAAGAATACGGAAATGAAAAAAGGAGTAAATGCGCTTATGAAAAACAAAATCATTGGTGTCTGTCCGAACTGCGGTGCAAATGTTGTGGAGCGTGAAAAGGGCTGGTTCTGTGAGAACAGGGAGTGCCGTTTCGTGCTGTGGAAGGACAATGCGTTCTTCAAGCGTCTGGGTAAGCGACTGGATTCCCATGTGGCGGACAAGCTGCTGCGGGATGGGCGTGTCCGGCTGAAGGACTGCAAGAGTGCCAAGGGCAAGACCTACAATGCCACCGTGCTGCTGTCCTGTGAAGCTGATGGCCGCAGCAAGTTTTCGCTGGAAT
>OCPP01001377.1_pt1 | contig 13278 bp, 10 predicted proteins | sample 1538211 | NCBI WGS metagenome assembly OCPP01 (sample SAMEA2580193, study PRJEB22360) | human gut metagenome | biome: human gut; feature: human-associated habitat; material: faeces | place: Denmark | collected 2008/2010
GGCATTCTGTTATATAAAAATGTTGTTAACAACATTTTTATATAACAGAATGCCTATACTATTTAAAACATATATTGTATACCATAAGTTACTCTTCATAAACATAGAACAAATTCTACTAAGCAAAATTTTTACTAAAAAATATATAGCTGACTTTAGGACACATCCAATAAATAGATGCTCCCTGAAGTCAGCCAAAATATTATCTAATCTAATTCTGCTTTTCCAGTGTATAATTGATAGTATCTGCCCTTTTCCTCTAATAAAGATTCATGATTTCCTCTTTCAATTATTTCACCTTGTTCAAGAACCATTATTGCATGAGAGTTCTTAATAGTAGAAAGTCTGTGAGCAATTACAAAAACAGTTCTTCCTTCCATAAGCTTATCCATACCTTCTGCAATAAGTTTTTCAGTTCTTGTATCAATTGAACTTGTTGCTTCATCCATTATTAAAACTGGTGGATTAGCAATTGCTGCTCTTGCAATAGCAAGTAATTGTCTTTGTCCTTGAGATAATCCTTCACCATCGCCTGTAATAACTGTATCATATCCATGAGGTAAATGCTTAATAAATGTATGAGCATTTGCAAGCTTAGCTGCTGCTTTAACTTCTTCATCAGTTGCATTTAAGTTACCATATCTAATATTATCAGCTATTGTACCAGTAAATAAATGAGTATCTTGAAGAACTATTCCTAAAGATCTTCTTAAATCATCCTTCTTGATATCCGTAATATCTATTCCATCATAAGTTATTGTACCTGAATTGATTTCATAAAATCTATTTATTAAGTTAGTAATTGTAGTCTTACCGGCCCCTGTTGATCCAACAAAAGCAATCTTTTGACCTGGCTTAGCAAATAAACTAATATTCTTTAATACAGTCTTTTCTTCATTGTATCCAAAAACAACATTTTTAAATCTAACATCACCAGTAAGTTCTCTTAATATAGGTTCATCAGTTAATTCTGCAGCTGATTCTAAAATAGCAGTAGTTGCTGCCATTTCTGCCATTGAGTTATCTTCTGCTTCTACTAAAGTTTTCATTTTAGCTATAACTGAAGGAGGTACCTTCCAAGCCCAATGACCTGTATACTTATCAGTTTCAACTAATTTACCATCTTCACTAACTTCAACTCTTGTTAAAGTGACTTCACCATTATCAACTTCAACTTCTTCATCTAAAGCTGTAAATATTCTTTCTGCACCTGCTAATGCTGCTAATATCATATTTACTTGTTGAGATACTTGTGCAATTGGATTAGAAACTTGCTTTGTATATTGTAAATAAGATACTAATGAACCAATATCAAAAGCACCAGCTATAGTCATTAATCCCCCAACACAACAAGTTACTGCATAATTCATATGAGAAAGATTTCCTAACATTGGCATCATGTATCCACCAAATGTTTGAGCTCCTGTTGAAGCTTTTCTTAATTCTTCATTATGCCTTTTAAAATCTTCAATTGCTTCTTCTTCATGACAAAATACTTTTATAACCTTTTGCCCCTCTATCATTTCTTCAATATATCCATTTAATTTACCAATATTCTTTTGTTGCATTCCAAAATAATACTTACTCTTAGCACCAACATTGTTTACAACAAAAATCATTAAAGCTAAAAATGCAACTGTTATTATAATTAACACTGGACTTAAAACTGCCATCATTATTATTGTTCCTATAAATGTAAGCCCTGATGCTAATATATTAGTTAAACTATTATTTAATGCTTCACTAATGTTATCTATATCATTAGTGTATAAACTCATTAAGTCACCATGAGTATTTCTATCAAAATATTTAATAGGAAGTTCTTGCATCTTATTAAATAAATCTGTTCTTATATTACTGATAGTATTTTGAGCAACATGTACCATTATTCTTGCATATCCATATGCAGCAAGTGCACCTACAACAAATATTGTACCTAATATTACTAACATATTTGCAAGTCCTACAAAATCACCTGGTAAGATATAATTATTTACTAATGGTTTTAAGAAATATGAACCTGCAACCATTGCAAATGAATTAATTATAATTAATATCATAACTAAAGCTAATAAAGCCTTATATTTTCCAACATAACTCATTAATGTTTTTATTGTCTTCCCCATATTTTTAGGTTTTGGAGGTCCTGGTTTTTTCCCACCTTTTCCTGGAACAGGATGTCCTGATTTATTATCAGATGCTTGTCCTTGATTTGCACTAACTTGTTGCTTAATCATTTCACTTTTCTTATTACTCACGTAAACCCACCCCTTCCTGTTGAGATTTGTATACATCTTTATAAATTTCACTTGATTCCATTAACTCATCATGAGTTCCAATTGCACTAATCTTACCATCATCCATAACAATAATTTTATCTGCAGTTGAAACTGAATTAACTCTTTGAGCAATTATAATCTTAGTAGTATCTTTTAAATCTTCTGCAAAAGCCTTTCTAATCTTTGCATCAGTTGCAGTATCAACAGCACTTGTACTATCATCTAAAATTAATACTTTTGGCTGTTTTAATATTGCTCTTGCAATACAAAGTCTTTGCTTTTGTCCTCCTGATACATTAACCCCACCTTGCTCTAAGTGCATATCATATCTTCCTGGAAGTCTATCAATAAATTCATCAACACATGCTGAAGATGCTGCTGCTTCAATTTCTGCATCTGTAGCATTTTCATTACCCCACATAAGGTTTTCTTTAATAGTTCCAGAGAATAATGTATTCTTTTGAAGTACCATAGCAACTTCATTTCTTAAAGTTTCAATATGATAATTTTTAACATTAACTCCCCCAACATAAACTTCACCTTCTGTAGCATCATAAAGTCTTGGGATAAGCTGAACTAAACTTGATTTACCAGAACCAGTACTACCAATAACACCAATAGTTTCACCAGCTTTAATCTTAATGTTTATACCTTCTAAATTATTTTCATCACTGTCATCTTCATACTTAAAGTTAACATTTCTAAATTCAATTTCTCCATTTTTAACTTCAGTTATAGGATTAACAGGATCCTTTATATCTGGTTCTTCTTCTAAAACTTCAATTATACGTTGTACTGATGCAACTGATCTTGAAAGCATCATAAGAACCATAGAAAGCATCATAAGAGCCATTAAAATTTGGAAGGAATAAGTCATGAAACTTGTAAGCTTACCTACAGTTAATGTTCCTGCATGAACCATATTTCCTCCAAACCAAAGTATACCTATAATACTTGCAAATACAACAAGTTGCATAATTGGCATATTTAAAACAACTATACCAAATGCCCCTTCAGAAGCTTGTAATAATTCATCATTGCTATTCTTGAACTTTTCTTTTTCTTTATTTCTTCTTACAAAAGATTTAACAACTCTAATACCAATTAAGTTTTCTTGAACTGTAGTATTTAAGTTATCAATTTTCTTTTGCATAGATTCAAACTTAGGCTTAACATTCTTTATAATTAATCCAATTGAAATTATAAGAACAGGCATAGACACTAAGAATATCATTGCTAATTTAGGACTAATTGTAACTGCTAAAATGCATGCAACAATAAGCATCATAGGAGCTCTTACTAAAAGCTTAATTCCCATTGTTAAAGCATTTTGTATCATTGTAATATCAGTAGTTAATCTTGTAATTAATGATGCAGTACTAAACTTTTCAATATTTTTAAATGAATAAGTTTGAATTTTTTCATATTCAGCTTGTCTTAATTCTGCACCAAAACCTTGACCTGCTATTGCTGAAAATTTTGATAATCCAATACCAAAACTTAAAGATATAGCTGCCATAACAAGCATTAATAATCCCATTTTTATTGTATAAATTGTGTTCCCAGTAGAAATACCAACGTCAACGATTTGAGCCATTACTAATGGAATTAATAATTCAAAAATAGCTTCTAATGCTGCACATAAAACACCTAGCATAAGCTGTGTCTTATATTTTTTCATATATGGAGCTAATTTTTTAATCATACTTTCACCTCTCCTTTTAATATCTTTTGTACTTTTTAAGTACATTTTTTATATAAACATTTTGTAGATGAAATTATTTATTTAAATTCATCTTCTTATATGTTTTTAACAAATTTAATTTATATTTTACAATACATAGGAAACTATCTATTTAACTAAAAATAAGAGGATTACTCCTCCATATTCTTTAGTGCTCTAGATAATAAATCTTTTAATATCTTTATTTCTTCATCAGTCATATCTTTAACTAATTGTTTTTCTATATTATTTGCTCCAAATTTAAAGCTTTTACATATAACATCCTTACCTTTTTCAGTTACATGAAGACATTTATATCTTCCATCATTATTACTTGGGCATCTAACTATCATTTCTTTTTCTTCTAACCTTTTTACTATGCCTGTTACAGTTGGATTAGTTAACTTCAAACACTTTTCTATATCTTTTTGAAATACATCACCTTCATGTTCATTTTTATCTATAAAACATAAAATTTCATGTTGTACTCTTGTTAAGTTGAATTTTGAAAGATTTTTATTAATTTTATTAACAACTCTTCCATTTATAAATTTTACTAATAGCCCAACATGTTCTTTTGGATCAAAGTTTTTCATTATTTATCCCCCTTAATACATAGCATACTATATATTTTAGCATTGAGTTTTTTTACAGTCAAGTTAATAATTTCACCTAATATATTAACTAATTTAGCTATTTATCTTTTATATATTATATTTTGATAAAAGCTTTTTTAAAGTTTAACTTATCTCTCCTTATGATAAAAACTCCATAATCATATTTAGTCTTTTAATTGAAATATTATGGGGCTGTCGCACTAGAACTTTTATACACAATATATTGTTTTAAAAAATAAAAATTAATACAACATATTGTAGTATTTATTCTTAATGCGACATCCCCATTTTAACTTAATTCTTATAACTAATTAAATTTATCCCTTTTATTACAATTAATTGTAAATTTTCTGTTAAATATCGTCCATTTATAGATATTTATGCTATAATTTTCTAGTATTTCTTATATTTTCATGTTGAGGGGGAAAAAGAAAATGAAAAAAAACAAAATAATTAGTATGTTTTTAGCTGTAACTTTAGCATTAACTCCACTTACAACTCATGCTGAAACATCTAATACACACTTTCCAATAACATATACTTCGGAAAGTGGAAATTATACTGCAACAAAACTATCACATCCAAATGATGATGTAATGCAACCTGATGGAATAATCGAATATGAAAATGGTATTAATGACCGTGGTGAAAACTATTCTTGGTCAGCTGTTGGCCATGGTGATTACATGTATGTTGGTGTATTATATGGTGCAATTTCTAGAACACTTCAAATAATGGCTGCACAAAATAATATTGATTATTCATTATTTAAAGCTTCTGTTGATGCTCTTTTTAATGGTACTCTTTTTATGGGTGATGAAGAAAATAATCCAAATAATGAAAATAGAAGTATGCTATTAAAATTAAATACTAAAACTGGAGAAGTAACAGTTGTTAGACCTCCAAATGATGCATCTTATCGTGCTGCAATTGAGTACAAAGGTAAATTATATTTTGCTGCTTCTGCAAGTCAACCTTATTTATTAGAAATAGATCCTACTGATGATAGTACAAAAATAGTATATACTAGCCAAAAGCCTTCTAACCCATTCATTTCAGTTGGAATTAGAGGACTTACAGTTGTAAATGATAACCTTGTTGCAAGTATGATTGGTGACAATGGTGCTTATATAGTATCATCTAATAATCCATCACAAGGAGAATCTTCATTTAAAACAATTGCAACTCAAGAAGATTTACTAGACTATCCTGCTTACTATTATAATGATAATATTTTTGGTGGTGCTATTTGGGACATGGTTGAATTTAATAATAAACTTTATGTAACTGTAGTAACAGGAAAATCTGAAAACAAACAAGCCTTTGCAATGTTTAGCGGTAAAGAAAATGAGGAAACTGGCAAATGGGACTTTAATCTTATTGTTGGTGATGAAAAAGATGGAGCTACTTATCCATATGGCTTAGGTGCAGATAGATCTGGTGCTGGTAACTTATTTGTATATGATAATCACTTATATATTGGTGGGTATAATGATCCTATGATAGCTTTAGCTGATGTTCTTAATATGAAATTTGAGGATATTTATAAAGATATTTCTTCTCCAGTGTGCTTATGGAGAATGGATACAAATGAAAAGATTGAAATGGTTGCTGGTGATTCAAATGAATTATTCCCTACTGTACTTGGTAATCAAAGTGCTGGATTTGGTAGCAATTTAAATCAATATGTTTGGAGAATGGCGGAATATGATAATAAACTTTATGTTGGTACATTTGACATTGGAAGTTTAGCTTATCCACTTATGCAATTTACAAATGGTGATGTACTTCATATGACCCCTGAAGAAATTAAATCTCAAATTCATTATATTAAAGCACTTTTAGAAATTCTTAAAAAGAACGATGAAAATTCATCTAAATTACCTAATTATTCAAATGATGATTTAATTAATGATAACTTAAATACTGATATTGATGATACTGACAAGCTTCATACTAATGATTCAAATAATGATACAGATATTACTAATTCTAAATTTGAAAATAATAATATAATTGAAGAAATTACAGAAGAAACTCCTACATTAACTGAAGAATCTTCTGAGGAATATTATATAAATTCTCTTTCGGATGCAGAACAAGAAAACTTAGAAAATACTTTAACAGATTTATATGATGGATTATTAAATTTAGATTCTATATTAAATGATACTGCTTATATTAATTCTGAAACTAATACTGTAAAATCTTACTCAATAATAGATATTTATCAAAATTTAGTTAATAAATATTTAGCTATTAGAGATTTCTTACCTAAAAACTTAGTTGAAATATTAGATAAAAGCTTAAATCAAGAATCTGTTGATAATTTATTCTATTTCTTAGAAACTTGTAAGTATTTAAGTGTTGGTGAGCGTGGATTTGATTTACTTGTATCTGAAGATGGAATAAACTTCGAAACTATTACTAATAATGGTTTTGGTGACCCTTATAACCATGGATGCCGTATTTTTGCAGTAACAAACTCTGGATTAACTTTAGGAACTGCTAATCCATTCTATGGTACACAAGTTTGGAAAATAACTGATAACCAAAGAGGTACTATTCTTGATTCTATAATTAAAAATACAAATGTAACTTATAACAAAAATCCTGAAGCTTCTAAAAATAAAACTGTTGCTTTTGATGTTGAATTCAATGGAAATACATTAAAGAAAATTCAATTAAATTATAATACATTAAAAGAAGGAATTGATTATACAGTAACTGACAATAAAATTATATTAAGTGAAACACTTCTTAATTCCTTAGATGTTGATAATTATTCTCTTGAGTTTATTTTCAGCGCAGGTAGTAGAGCTTACACAACATTAAATGTAGTTGATGAAGCTGATTCTAAGAATGAACCAATAACAAAACCACCTACAAATCCAAATGTGCCTATAAAACCTGAAAATACTAATAACTCTTCTTTAAATAAATTACCTAAGACAGGTGCTATAATATCAGCTGGAGTTATAGTTCTTATTGGATTAGTAGCTTTATGTGCAGGTAGCTTTTTACTTAGGAAAAAATCAATTAATAATTAGTAATTAACAATATATTAAAATTTAACTTATCTTCTGTTATATCAAAATGTTGTTAACAACATTTTGATATAACAGAGATATAATATAACTTAATAATAATTATATTGCAAGTTCAAGCTATTATACTCTTCTTATATATCAAAAAAAGATGATTCCTAATAATATAGGAACCACCCTTTAAAATATTTACTAATTTACATCATTATAAAAAATTACTTATCTTTTACTTCATTACTCTTAATAGGTTGTACAATTGCTTTATTTATTCCTACTATTTTCATGATTTGCTCAGATCTTTCCTTAGTTGATCCAGTTATTACTGAATACTTAACATTTTCAGCATCTAAGAATCCTAAAATAGCCTTGTCCACCATTTGAGCAACTTCTTCATCTTGCCATCTAACTCCATCTTTCTTATAACCAAATTCTCTTGGAACAAAGAAAATATGATCATATTGTGGTAGATCTCTGATTGCTAAGCTATATAAATCATTTAATATTTCAATTTCTTTCTTAGTTCTTGTCTTATCTCCAAGCATTAATCTTCCATATATGTATGGTACAAAAGTAGCATAATCTGTTATTGCATAATCATGTGAATCTAAACTCTTTTCTAAATGTAATTGACCTAAATATATTCCATATTGTTCTGAAATAGATTCAATCATTCCCTTATCTCTTAAGTAATCAGTGCTGTATTCTGTCGCAACTCCTACATTTATGTCTCTGATTTTTAAATCTACATATAATTGTTGAATTAATGTTGTTTTACCACATCTTGGTCCACCTAGTATAGCAATTCTTACTGGCATTGGCAACTCCTCCAAATATTTATCTTAATTTTCATTTTTTTATTCGTACCCATCGGAAATTTAATTTTACCATTAACTATAGTATTTTTCAACGACAATTTTTACTATATTTCGATTTACCTCTAGTGAATACCCATAAAATATTTGTTCCTCAGAAATGCATAAATTTTATGGAATAATTAAAGTATCCTTACTATATTTTCAACTGCTCTTTCCATATTAGTTCCTCCAGACTTTAGTGCCTCCTCAATTGTTACTGCTCCTGGTAGTATTCCAATTACTGAAGTTATCCCAAAACTATAAAGTTCCTCTATAGCATTTCTATATTAGTTATATAATAAATTACACCTCATCCCCATTGCCCCTTTTGTTATACCATTCAAAAATCCCTCATTGTAAAATTTTCTATACAAAATTTTAATTTTAAATTTTTAACTTAATTATAGTCACATCACATAAAAATAATACGCCTCCATGGGTCATCCACTTATTGAATTACCCTCTAGAGGCGCATTAAAAAATTTACATTGGATAACTTTTAATTACTGATAATTGTCCTTTAACTTCATATTTCCCTAAAGAAGCTGGAATTAAATAACTATCTCCCTTTTTAATTTCTTCACAGAAATCTTTTCCTTCAATAGTACCATTACCTTCAACACATGTTAAAATGAAGAACTTTTCTTCATTACTACAATCATCCCACTTAGTTTCAACATTAATTTTTTCCATTCCAAAATATTCATTTTCACAGAAATCTACTTTAGAAAACCCATCATATTTAACTACTTCATTATTAGAAAGATTTTGGGCCTTTAAATCAAAATTAATTACATCAAGAGACTTTTCAACATGGATTTCTCTTGGTCTTCCATAATCATAAACTCTATATGTTACATCTGAATTTTGTTGAATTTCAGCAATTATTAATCCTTCACAAATAGCATGAACTAATCCACTATTAATTAAAAAACAATCGCCTTTTTTAACATCAACAACATTTAAATAATCTTCACACTTTCCTTCTTCAATTGCTTTAGCAAATACAGCTTTATCACAATTTTTAGTACCAACAATTAACTTAGCTCCTGGTTTTGCTTCAATAACATACCAAGCTTCAGTCTTACCAAATTGATTTTCAACTCTTTTTGCATATTCATCTCCAGGATGCACTTGTACAGAAAGCTTTTCTTTAGAATTTATTAGTTTAACTAATAAAGGAAACTTTTCAGTACTAACCTTAGTTCCTACTAATAAATGACCAAATTCATTAATTATTTCAGTAAATGATTTTCCCTTTAATTCACCATTTGCAACTATTCCAGTTCCACTTGGATGACATGCAATATCCCAACTTTCACCTATGTTTCCTTCTAGTAAGTTTGTTCTAAACTCTTCTAAATCCCTTCCACCCCATATTTTATCATAATAAAGGTTCTCAAATCTTATTGGATACATAACCTTACTCTCCTTTTATACAATATGTTAATTTATTATTCTTAAATTATATTATCTAATAAAGCATTACAACTTAATCCATTTCAATTTTATATTATTATTTTCATAAAAACAATTGTATTTATTCACTGTTAATTGACTATTTTTCAGATTTATTCATGTCATCATATTCTATAAACATAAATACATATAATTAATTAAAAATTCCTCACATATCCAAGTATATTTAAATCTAATGTTTCGAATAATATTAATATGGTTAAGAATATATTTTCTTTGAGCTATCAAAAATATAAAATTCATTCTTAGCTTAATATAAAGTTTTAACTTCATCTTAATGTTGAAATGCTTTATCTAATGGCTTGTTTATTGTTATTTACTAACTTAATATATTACAGCTATTTAATAACTTGCCATGAGATAAACTATTCTTATCCAATTAAAGTTAAAGGAGGGATAATTTTGAAGGATAAGTCTAATGTTTATTTGCCAAGCCTAAGAAGTTATTACGATCCTACAAATGAAACATGCGTAAATAATCCATTAATAAAATCTGATGCATCTATTAATAGCTGCATGGATGATCCAATTGTAGCTAATAATATTGCTTGCAATGAATTTAACTATACTGATGATATTTACGACGATTCTGATGTCTAGCTTATTATTTTAAACTTTATACCACCTAAAGCTAGATTTTACTTGTAAGGAGGATATGTCATGGCTAAAACTAATGATAAAAAAAAGAGAATGAAAGGAACTATGCCTTCTAGTAATACAGAACTTCCTCATCCCCTAAATAGTTTTAATAGCCCTCTTGGAAGCTTAAACAACAAAAGTAAAGAAACTATTCAACAAGAAAATAACAAACAGAATACTTTATTTTAATTAATATCTCAAAAAAGAGTTATATGAAAATGAATTAATAAATTCATTTTGAATATAGCTCTCTTTTTTATTAAAACCTCTCTTAAAATGATTGGGATACTATATTCTTAGTGTAACATTTGATGAACATTAAATTTAAATCAACACATTATATTAAAACAATACAATTCATCAACAGGCAAACATCCATTGTAAGTTTTTTACTTAAATGCTAAAATATTATTATATTGCTTTTATAAGTTTATATGCATAATTACACTCAATATATATTGAAAGGAGACTTCATGGAAAACATAAAGAAACTAAAACCTACAAAAGAACTATGGATAAAAATAAAATGGATGGCAAACTATGCAAAACCAGCTATTCCCTTTTTAATATTTTCAATTATAGTAAATGTTATTTTTTCATTGATAGGAATTTATAATGTTACTGTTTCAAAGTCATTAATTGATTCTGCAATAAGTGGTGATTCAAAGCAAACTATATACTGGCTTATAATAATGCTTGTTATAACATTAATAAGTATGCTATCATCACCTGTTACTTCCTTTATGAGCACACATTCTTCAACAAAACTTACTCAAAATATTCAAAGAAAAATTTATCAACATCTTCAATATAGTGATTGGCTTGAACAAAGTAAATTTCATTCTGTAAGCTTATTAACTAGAGTAACATCTGATGTAAGTAATATTAGTTCTGCTATTCTAGGAACTATTCCTAGCTTAGTTTCATTAACAGTTACATTAGTAGGTTCATTTTATACACTTATAAATTGGGCACCATCAATAGCATTTGTTGCTGTTTTTATTGGTCCTTTTTTAATATTGGTTGGTAGATATTTTAGTGGAAAACTTAAATCCTTATATAAAGAAGCTCAAGAAGAAGATGTTAAATATAGATCATTTATGCAAGAATCAATTCAAAACATAATGATTGTTAAGACATTTTGTATGGAAAAAATAAATATGCATAAACTTTTAGAAATTCAAGATAATAAATATAAAATTGCTATGAGAAATACTAAGCTTTCTGTTATGACTTCAATGTCAATGAGTTTTTGCTCTTCACTTGCTTACTTTTCAATTTTTACATGGGGAGTATTAAATATAGCTAAAGGAGTAACTACCTATGGTACATTTACAGGAATGCTTCAATTATATAATAAAGTTCAAGCACCATTTTCTTCTTTAGCAAGCATGATTCCTGGGCTTATTTCAACTATAGCAGCGGCTGAAAGACTTATGGAAATTGAAGCAATACCAGTTGAAAAAATGGCTGATGAAAATGAACTTAACGATATTACTAATAAATCACTTGATGAAATTGCTGTAGATAATATAACTAATTTTGAATCTACTTTATTTAATAATCCTGATATTATCTTTGATAATGTTTATTTTGCATATAAGGATAATAATTATATTTTAAATAAAATTAATCTTACTATTGACTCTGGTGAAACTATTGCTTTTGTTGGACCATCTGGTGAAGGTAAAACAACAATGATTAGACTTATATTATCTTTAATTAATCCAACTAAAGGTAATTTGTTTATTAGTGAAAATGACTTAATTAAAGATATGAATAGAAACTTTAGAAATCTTATTTCTTATGTTCCTCAAGGAAATACTTTATTTTCAGGAACAATTAGAAGCAACTTACTTTATGGTAAACCTGATGCTACTGATGATGAAATTAAAGAAGCATTAACTAATGCTTGTGCCATTGACTTTGTTAATGAACTTGAAGATGGATTAGATACAATGATTGGTGAAAAAGGAGTTGGTATTTCAGAAGGACAATCCCAAAGAATTGCAATTGCTAGAGCTTTCTTAAGGGTAAGACCTATATTAATACTTGATGAAGCTACTTCTTCACTAGATCCTGAAACAGAAGTTAAGGTATTAAAGTCAGTTAAGTCATTATCTAGTAATCCAACATGTATTATCATTACTCACAGACCTTCTGCTCTTAATATTTGTAATAGAATTATGAAACTTGAAAAAGGTCATATTAGGGAAGTTAGTAGAAAAAGTATATTAGAAGTTGCAAATGAGTTAGTTTAAACAAAAAACACCTTCAATACTAATTTATTAGTATCGAAGGTATTTTTTGTTATTTAAGATAGATTTACTTCAATATATCTTAACTTGATATTAGTAACATCTAATTCATTTTCATGTTTATAATCATCTTCATTTGTTTTATTTACTGATAAATTAATAAGTTCTGGATTTTTCCATTGTTTCATTTTGAAATGCCTTCATCATAAGTTTATTATATATTAATACTCAAATTTATGTAAATTACACCTTAGATGAATATTTTAAACTTTATACTTACTACTTTAATATCAGTTATAAAATTACATCTTATAATAAAAATCATATAAACTTTTACCCTAATATATATAAATTTATATTTATATATAAAGACGGACTCAAA
>OCPP01001386.1_pt1 | contig 13207 bp, 9 predicted proteins | sample 1538211 | NCBI WGS metagenome assembly OCPP01 (sample SAMEA2580193, study PRJEB22360) | human gut metagenome | biome: human gut; feature: human-associated habitat; material: faeces | place: Denmark | collected 2008/2010
TTGCAGCCATCAGCGGCGCTACCATTACTCTTACTGAGGATGTGGCAGAGGCTGTTAAGGGAGCTGATGTTGTTGATACAGACGTATGGGTATCCATGGGTGAGCCAGATGAAGTATGGACCGAGAGAATTAAAGACCTGACTCCTTACAAGGTAACAAAAGAAGTAATGGATGCAGCTGGTCCTCAGGCTATTTTCCTTCACTGCCTGCCATCCTTCCATGACTTAAAGACCAAAATCGGCAAGGAAATGGGAGAACGTTTTGGTGTATCAGAACTGGAAGTAACAGATGAAGTATTTGAATCCAGCCAGTCTGTTGTATTTGATGAGGCTGAGAACAGGATGCATACCATCAAGGCAGTTATGTTAGCTACTTTAAGCGAATGATCTGAGCAATAGGGCGCAAAAAGCCGAAAGAAGCATCCTGGAAAACAGGAGATTGAGATATGCAGGGCCAGAGAGGAAGAAATGAGCGTCGCGCCGGTGTGTTTTTAGATGTGGCGCACTTGATCCTGGGAATCGCGATCGTAATATTTGCAGTGCTGTCTATTATTAATCCGGAGGGAAATGAAATGCTTTTCCCTCTGGTATTTTTACTGGCAGCTTTGTTAAATGGAATAAACGGAGTCTTCGAGCTTAAGACTTGTGGCAGGGACAAGAAACGTTTCCGCATGGGGGCGTTTCAGATGGTACTCTGTGCAGGCCTTGGGCTTCTTGACGTGTTAAGCGCTCTCAGTTTATGGTTTTAGACGATTTTCAGCGATTTTAAAGAACAGGATCAGAAAGAGAATGAAAGCGGAGATTTTAAAGATATTAAAAAAAGAAAAAGATTATGTATCAGGACAGGAACTTTGTGAAAGCCTGGGAGTTTCCAGGACTGCTGTATGGAAAGCCATCCGGCAGCTGGAAGAACAGGGCTATGTGATCGAGGCAGTGCGCAACAAAGGCTACCGCCTTGTGGAGGAAGCAGATGTGCTTACAGTGGCAGAGCTTCATTCGGTCCTTGATACAAAGTGGCTTGGAAAAGAGCTGGAATATTATTATGAAACAGATTCCACCAACAACCGGGCAAGGGATGCAGCGGAAAAAGGTGCTTCCCACGGCTTTCTTGCAGTGGCAGACTGCCAGACAGCAGGAAAGGGCCGCAGGGGAAGAGTGTGGAATTCCCCTCATGGAACAGATATTTATATGAGTTTCGTCCTGCGTCCTACATTTACCCCATCCCAGGCGTCTATGCTGACGCTGGTAGCGGGAATGGCAGTGGTAAAAGGGGTACAGAAAGCCACGGGCTTAAGTGCCATGATCAAATGGCCTAATGACGCAGTAGTAAATGGAAAGAAGATCTGTGGTATTTTAACAGAAATGAGCACAGAGGAAGATGCCATCCGCTATGTAGTGCCCGGGATCGGTATCAATGTAAATGCAACGGAATTTCCGGAAGAGATCCGGGACAAGGCAACTTCCCTGAAACTGGAACTGGGAAGAAGCGTAAAACGCAGTGATGTGATCTGTGCAGTAGCAGAAAGTTTTGAAGAATATTATGAGATATTTGAAAAGACTTGTGATATGTCAGGACTTCTTTCTGCATACGATGAAATGTTAGTCAATATGGAAAAGACAGTCTGCGTTTTAGATCCAAAGGGTGAATATCGGGGAAAAGCCCTTGGGATCGATGAAGAAGGCTGCCTTTTAGTAGAAAAGGAGAATGGGGAAGTCGTTCATGTTCTTTCAGGGGAAGTATCTGTAAGAGGGATCTACGGATATGTGTAAGGAAAAACAGTATGGGGGCAGTCTGCATTTTTATGATGATCTGCAGATCCTGGAACGGGAGGATGAACCTTTAAGCAGGAAAGAACGCTTACAGGCAGTGGAAAAACCGCTGCTTTCATGGTATCATTCCAGAGCCCGTATCCTGCCCTGGAGAGAGGATCCGAAGCCTTATAAAGTATGGATATCAGAGATCATGCTCCAGCAGACCAGAGTAGAGGCTGTAAAGCCTTATTTTGAACGGTTTATGGCAGCATTTCCCGATGTGGCATCTTTGGCAGAGGCGCAGGATGATCATTTAATGAAAATGTGGGAAGGCCTTGGTTACTATAACCGGGCCAGAAATTTAAAAGCAGCGGCCATTCAGATCATGGATCAGTTTGACGGCTGCATTCCATCTTCTAAGGAAGAACTTTTAACACTTCCAGGAATTGGCAGCTACACAGCCGGGGCAATCTCTTCCATTGCCTACGGGGTTCCCAATCCGGCAGTGGATGGAAATGTGCTCCGTGTGATCTCAAGATTACAGGGTGACTATTCTGATATAAAAAAGGCGTCTGTAAAAACTGCCATGGAACAGGAAATAGCGGCTGTTATGCCAAAAGATGCAGCCAGCAGCTATAATCAGGGACTGATCGAGATCGGTGCCCTGGTGTGTATTCCGGGAGGAGAGCCAAAATGCAGGGAATGTCCATTGGAGTCTTTATGTATTACAAAGAAAAAGGGACTGTGGAAGGAGATACCTGTAAAATCGGTTCCCAAGCCTAAAAGAATGGAAGAAAAAACGGTCTTTTTAGTAGAATGGAATGAAAAAGTAGCTATCCACAAACGGCCGCCGAAGGGCCTTCTGGCTTCCCTTTATGAACTTCCCAATATAGAAGGGCATCTGACAAAAGAGGAAGCGGCAGAGCAGATAAAAAGCTGGATCTGGGAAGGTGATGGGAAACAGGAGGAGAAAACCACCGGCATTACAGTGGAACCTTTGGGGACAGCAAAACATATCTTTTCCCATGTACAGTGGGATATGGTGGGGTACAGAGTAAAGATCGCCTGGGAAAATGAAAAAGAACCAGGGAAACTTTTAGAAAACACGCATTTTTTTATGGTTGACAGGGCAGCGTTAAAGGAAGAGTATTCCGTTCCGTCTGCTTTTGGAGCTTACGTAAGACTACTTGGATAAAATACAGAAAGAATGGACACAATGAAAGCGAGGGATGCAGGATGAAAAAAATGCTGTTTCTTTTTAATCCACGTTCCGGGAAGGAGCAGATCAAAAGTCATTTGCTGCGAATTCTGGATATTTTTTCAAAAGCCGGGTACGATATTCATGTACATGTGACCCAGTGCCAGTTAGATGCAAGAAAGACAGTGGAGCACCTTGGAAAAAATGTAGATGTGATCGTCTGCAGCGGTGGAGACGGTACTTTAAATGAAACCATATCAGGAATGTTACAGCTGAAAAAGACCCCTTCTTTAGGCTATATTCCTGCCGGATCTACCAATGATTTTGCCTCCAGTTTAAAAATTTCCAAAAATATGGAAAAAGCAGCCCGGGAGATCGTAAATGGTTTCCCGGTACCGGTGGATGCAGGTATGTTCTGTGGCGACCGCAGTTTTATTTATATTGCGGCATTTGGCGCTTTTACAGAAGTATCTTACCAGACGCCTCAGGACCGGAAAAATCTGTTAGGGCATCAGGCGTATATGATCGAAAGCGTAAAGAGTCTGGCTTCCATCAAGCCTTATCACATGCGGGTAGAGTGGGACGATCAGATTTTAGAAGAGGATTTTGTATTCGGAATGGTGACCAATACAAGAAGCGTAGGCGGCTTTAAAGGGCTGGTAAATCAGTCCGTATCCTTAAATGACGGTGCTTTTGAGGTCCTGCTGATCCGGATGCCAAAGACCCCGTTAGATCTAAGCAACATTATTTCTTATATGTTCCTGGTGGAAGAGCCAAACGAATATGTCTATAAATTTAAGGCTTCCGCTATTCGTTTTACGTCAGAAGAAAGCGTAGACTGGGTACTGGATGGGGAATACGGCGGCGCAAGGACAGAGGTTACAATTGAAAACCTGAGAGAGAGGATCCCTTTCCTTCTTCCATATAAAATGTAACAGTTCAGTCACTTTAAAAAAAGTTGTCGATTGATGTTGAAAAAAATAAAAAACTGGTATATAATGATAAGTTGTGGGAGTATCCACGTTTACCTTTAAGCGAAAGGACGTTTATCATTGGAAAAGGACGATTTTTTAAAAAAGCTGGAAAAGCTGGTTGCGCATGCAAAATCCAAGCATAATACTGTGGATGCAGGCGAGATCAACGATTTTTTTGTCGGAGATAACCTTTCTCCGGAGCAGATGGATCAGATTTACAGTTACCTGGAGAACCGTAATATCGATGTAGTTCCCGTACTGGACGAAGCAATGTTGAATGCAGATCCTGCTCTGGATGATATCGGGCTTGATCTTGACTTAGATGACGACAGCTTTATGAAAGATGCGGAAGATGAGGACATCGATCTTGACGCAGTAGATCTTTTAGAGGGTATTGGAACGGAAGATCCGGTCCGTATGTATCTGAAAGAGATCGGTACTGTACCTCTTCTTACAGCAGACGAAGAACTGGAGCTTGCACAGCGCAAGGCAGATGGGGATGAAGCTGCCAAGGAAAGACTGATCGAGGCGAACCTGCGTCTGGTAGTCAGCATTGCAAAGCGTTATACAGGTCGTGGAATGAGTTTCCTGGATCTGGTTCAGGAAGGAAACTTAGGACTGATCAAAGGCGTTGAAAAGTTTGATTATACAAAAGGTTATAAGTTAAGTACATATGCAACATGGTGGATCCGTCAGTCCGTAACAAGAGCACTGGCAGATCAGGCAAGAACCATCCGTGTACCGGTGCATATGGTAGAGACCATCAACAAGATGTCAAAGATGCAGCGTAAGCTGACACTGGAACTGGGCTATGAGCCTTCTGTTGCAGAGCTGGCAGAAGCACTTGATATGACAGAAGATAAGGTTATGGAGATCATGCAGATCGCCAGAGAACCAGCTTCCCTTGAAACGCCAATTGGTGAGGAAGATGACTCCAACCTGGGAGATTTCGTTGCTGACAGCAATGTAGTGACTCCGGAGGGAAATGTAGAGTCTGTTATGTTAAGAGAGCACATTGACGCACTTTTAGGAGATCTGAAAGAGAGAGAGCGTCAGGTCATCGTGCTTCGTTTTGGTCTGGAAGACGGACATCCAAGGACACTGGAAGAAGTTGGAAAAGAATTTAACGTAACCAGAGAGCGTATCCGTCAGATCGAGGCAAAGGCACTGCGCAAGCTTCGTAATCCGGTAAGAAGCAAGAGAATCCGTGATTTCCTGTAGGATATAATGAGCGCAGGAAGCCTTCGAACGCGTCACTGGCGCGTTTTCGACATGCATGGCAAAACAAGCGGCTGCGTCAGCAGGCAGTGGAGCGCAGCAGCGCGTGAACCTGAGTGAAATTGGGCACAGTGAAATAGAACACTTAAAAAGGGCGGCTTTAAGGAGCGGTCCTTTTTTACTGGATTTTAAGGGAATGAAAACTACAGCTTCGCCATCAGGCGAACAAGCGATAGAACACAGGAGGCCATAGATGGCAGCACGGCAGCAGAAAGAAAATTACCAGAGGGTACTGGATCAGACCATAGAACAGCTTACAAAAGAGGGAAAGGTGCCGATGCTTCTCCTTCACAGCTGCTGTGCGCCCTGCAGCAGCTATGTGTTGGAATACCTTTCTAAATACTTTAAGATCACGTTATTATATTACAACCCCAATATTTCCCTAAAAGAGGAATACGAGGCCCGTGTAAGGGAGCAGAAGCGCCTGATCGGGGAAATGGACTTTGTTCATCCGGTACAGTTCATGGAAGGAAAATATCTGCCGGAGGAGTTTTACAGGGCAGTAAAAGGCCATGAGGAAGACAAAGAAGGGGGAGAACGCTGCTTTATCTGCTACGAACAGCGCCTTAGGGAAGGGGCAATTGTAGCGAAAGCAGGCGGCTTTGATTATTTTACCACCACACTTTCCATCAGCCCTTTAAAGAACGCACAGAAGTTAAATGAGATCGGTATCCGCTTAGGAGAAGAATACGGAGTGCCTTATCTTAAGTCTGATTTTAAGAAAAAGAACGGATACAAGCGGTCTGTAGAACTGTCTGCCCAACATCATCTGTACAGGCAGAATTACTGCGGGTGTGTGTTCTCAAAGCGGGAAGCTGAACTTAGAGAACAGCAGTCGAAAGAGCAGTAATGGCAGCGAAGGATAGCTGATATAACTGTTATAAGCTTAACAATATTATCTCTGTATTAACTTGACATCACCACTCAGATGTAATAAAATTTACTTATAAGGTCCGGCGGAAAGCCGGGAACCGGCGTATAAAAATGCGATAAGGAGAGTATAATTATGATCAGCAAGAATTTAACAGTAGTTAATCCATCCGGTTTACATTTAAGACCAGCAGGCGTTTTATCCCAGACAGCTATGAAGTTTAAGAGCGATATCACCATTATCTGCGGTGAAAAGAAGATTGTTGCAAAGAGCGTATTAAACGTAATGGCAGCTGGGATCAAATGCGGAACAGAGATCACTCTGGTTTGCGATGGCGAGGATGAAGAAGAAGCTATGAAGACCATCAGCCAGGCAATCGAAAGCGGCTTAGGTGAGATGTAATTTTTACTCCGGAATGCAATAAAAGAAGAAGGGTCATGCCTTGTAAGGTGTGGCTCTTTTTTGTGTACTAGGAAATTCCGTTGGAACTCCCTGGTACACAAAAAGGCACGACCTGCCAACGATGCGCACTCGCGCGATGATGAAGTTTGTCGCAAGCGACCGCGTCCGGCGCGAGAATGTGCCAAGGCACATTCTTATTTGTACGTGCACAGTCTGCTTTCCGTAAACGATTATGATGCCTCTCCGTTTCGCTTAAGAATAGAAAGTGAAAAATTAAGAAAATAAAGTGTGTCAAAGGGTTGATTTTACACGAACAATAGAGATAATAAATGGAAAACACTTCAAAATATTCTGATAAAAATATTAATAACATTAAATAATCTAATTATCTGACAATATCACGAAAATCAATTGTTTACAAATGAGAAAAATAGTAGTATTATCTGCTCAATAAAAAAGTGCTGATGCTTATACGTCTTACCCCAACTGTGAAAGAACATCCCCCATATCGTTCTTTCCTGTGACATAAGCTTAGAGGAAGATCCCATTTCCTGAGGCACGTAAAGAAAGGAAGAACACTATGGATCCCAAACAGAAACTGCCGGGACTGTATGACCCTCGTTTTGAGCATGATAACTGCGGTATCGGTGCAGTTGCCAATATCAAAGGCATCAAAACACATAAAACAGTTGACCAGGCACTCCACATTGTAGAACACTTAGAGCACAGAGCAGGTAAAGACGCAGAGGGAAAGACCGGTGACGGTGTCGGTATCATGCTTCAGATCTCCCACCGTTTCTTTAAGAAAGCAGCAGCACAGGCTGGTATTACCTTAGGCGGTGAGAGAGAATACGGCGTTGGTATGTTCTTCTTCCCACAGGATGAACTTGCCAGAAAACAGGCCATGAAGATGTTTGAGATCATCGTCAAGAAAGAGGGACTTACCTTCCTTGGATGGAGAGATGTTCCTACAACACCGGATGTATTAGGCAAAAAAGCAGTAGACGTTATGCCTTACATTGTCCAGGGCTTTGTTGCAAAACCTGCCAACGTAAAGAAAGGATTGGACTTTGACAGAAAGCTGTATGTAGTCCGCCGTGTATTTGAACAGAGTAATGAAGATACCTATGTAGTATCCTTAAGCAGCAGGACCATTGTATACAAAGGTATGTTCCTGGTAAGCGAGCTGCGTCTGTTCTTTGCGGACCTTCAGGATAAGGATTATGAGTCTGCCATTGCCATCGTACATTCCCGTTTCAGTACCAACACCAATCCAAGCTGGATGAGAGCTCATCCTTACCGTTTTATCGTTCACAACGGCGAGATCAACACCATCCGCGGCAACGTAGATAAGATGCTGGCCCGTGAAGAGAACATGGAGTCTGAGTATTTTAAGTACGATATGCACAAAGTCCTTCCTATTATTAATCAGGAAGGTTCTGACTCAGCCATGCTGGACAATGCCCTGGAATTTATGGTCATGAGTGGTATGGACCTGCCGCTGGCTGTTATGGTAACCATTCCTGCTCCATGGGAACATGATAAATACATGGACTCCGAGATCAAGGACTTCTACCGCTACTATGCAACTATGATGGAGCCGTGGGACGGACCTGCATCCATCCTGTTTACAGATGGTGATGTGGTAGGTGCAATCCTTGACCGAAATGGCCTGCGTCCATCCCGTTACTATATTACAGATGACGGCTATATGATCCTTTCTTCTGAGGTTGGTGCCATTGATATTGACCAGACAAAGGTTATTAAAAAAGACCGCCTTCGTCCTGGAAAAATGCTTCTGGTAGATACAGTAGAAGGAAAAATGGTAAGCGATGAGGAATTAAAACTGCGCTATGCAGAGAAAAATCCTTATGGTGAGTGGCTGGACTCCAATCTGGTAGAATTAGATGATCTGAAAGTACCGAACCAGGCAGCTCCTACACTTACAAAAGAAGAGCGTCTCCGCTTACAGAAGACTTATGGCTATACTTACGAGCAGTACCGCACCATGATCCTTCCAATGGCATTAAACGGTGCAGAAGCTGTTTCAGCTATGGGTGTTGACTCTCCGTTAGCAGTGCTTTCCAAGAAGCATCAGCCATTATTTAACTACTTTAAGCAGTTATTTGCACAAGTTACCAACCCGCCGATCGATGCCATCCGTGAGGAGATCGTTACTTCCACTACTGTATATGTAGGTGAAGAGGGCAATATCCTGGAGGAGACACCGGAAAACTGCAAGATCCTCCGTGTAGAAAATCCGATCCTTACAGAAACCGATCTGTTAAAGATCAAAAACATGAAAAAACCTGGCTTTAAGGTAGAAGTGATCCCCATCACTTATTATAAGAACACTTCCCTTGAAAAGGCCATTGACCGTCTGTTCCTGGAAGTAGACCGTGCACATAAAGACGGTGCCAATATCATTATCCTTTCTGACCGTGATATTGATGAGAACCATGTGCCGATCCCATCCTTACTGGCTGTATCTGCTCTTCAGCAGTACCTGGTACGTACCAAGAAGCGTACAAGTGTGGCCCTGATCTTAGAGAGCGGCGAGCCAAGAGAGGTTCATCATTTTGCAACTTTATTAGGTTATGGTGCCTGTGCCATCAACCCATATCTGGCTCATGAGTCCATCCGTTACCTGATTGAGACAGGTATGTTAAATAAAGATTATTATGCAGCTGTAAAGGACTATGACCTGGCAGTGCTTCACGGTATTGTAAAGATCGCATCCAAGATGGGTATTTCCACCATCCAGTCTTATCAGGGATCCCAGATCTTTGAGTCCATCGGTATCTCCAAGGAAGTAGTGGATAAGTACTTTACAGATACAGTAAGCCGTGTTGGCGGTGTTACTTTAAAGGATATTGAAAATGATATGGACGTGCTCCATTCTGCAGCTTTTGATCCGCTGGGACTGGATGTAGATCTGACTCTTGACAGTGTGGGAAGCCACAAGTCACGTTCCGGTCAGGAAGAGCATTTATACAATCCTCTTACTATCCATCTCCTTCAGGAAGCAACCAGAAGAGGCGATTACAGCATTTTCAAGCAGTATACTGCTACGTTGGATGATCAGGGAAAGACCTACCATCTGAGAAACCTTATGGACTTTAACTATCCGGAAGATGGAGGTATTCCTATCGATCAGGTAGAAAGTGTAGATTCTATAGTACGCCGTTTTAAGACTGGTGCCATGTCTTATGGTTCTATTTCCCAGGAAGCACATGAGACACTGGCGATCGCCATGAACCGGATCCACGGCAAGTCAAATACCGGTGAAGGTGGTGAAAGCCTGGATCGTCTGGTACCGGGACCTTCTGACCACAACCGCTGTTCTGCGATCAAGCAGGTAGCTTCCGGCCGTTTCGGTGTTACCAGCCGTTATCTGGTAAGTGCCCAGGAGATCCAGATCAAGATGGCTCAGGGCGCAAAACCTGGTGAAGGAGGACAGCTTCCTGGAAAGAAGGTATACCCGTGGGTTGCAAAGACAAGACATTCAACTACTGGTGTAAGCCTGATCTCCCCGCCGCCTCATCACGATATTTATTCCATCGAGGATCTGGCACAGCTGATCTATGACTTAAAGAACTCTAATACAAGAGCAAGGATTTCTGTAAAGCTGGTTTCTGAAGCTGGTGTTGGCACGGTTGCAGCAGGTGTTGCAAAAGCAGGTGCACAGGTTATCCTGATCTCTGCCTATGACGGTGGTACTGGTGCAGCTCCAAGAAACTCTATCTACAATGCAGGTCTTCCATGGGAGCTTGGTGTTGCAGAGGCACATCAGTCCCTGATCATGAATGGACTTCGTGACAGAGTGGTCCTGGAGACAGATGGTAAGCTGATGACCGGCCGTGATGTTGCTATTGCCTGTATGTTAGGTGCGGAGGAATTTGGATTTGCAACGGCTCCTCTTGTAACCATGGGCTGCGTTATGATGCGTGTATGTAATCTGGATACATGCCCAATGGGTATTGCAACCCAGAATCCGGAACTTCGCAAGCGTTTCAAGGGTAAACCGGAGTATGTTGTAAACTTTATGAAATTCATTGCAGAAGAACTCCGTGAATATATGGCAAAACTGGGTGTGCGTACTGTAGATGAACTGGTAGGCCGTACTGAACTGTTAAAGAGAAAAGATGATATCCCATACAGCCGTGCAAAAGAAGTGGATTTAAGCCGTATCCTGGATAACCCATATGAGGGCGTAAAGCTGGCTGGTTATAACGAAAAAGAGGTCTATGACTTTAAGTTAGATGAGACAGTAGACGAAAGCATTTTATTAAAGAAGTTAAAGAGCGCTTTAAATAATGGCCAGAAAAAGAGCATTCAGCTGGATGTAAGTAATGTAAACCGTACTTTAGGTACTATTTTCGGTTCTGAGATCACCAGAAAGTATCCGGATGGTCTGCCGGAAGACACCTTTACCATCAGCTGCAACGGCAGCGGCGGCCAGAGCTTCGGTGCATTTATCCCTAAGGGCCTGACTCTGGAACTGACCGGTGATTCCAATGACTATTTCGGAAAAGGCTTATCCGGCGGCAAGCTGATCGTATATCCGCCCCAGGGTGTGCAGTTTAAGGCAGAGGATAACATTATAATAGGAAACGTTGCACTTTATGGTGCTACCAGCGGCAAGGCATTTATCAACGGGATTGCCGGTGAACGTTTCTGTGTCCGCAACTCCGGAGCTACTGCAGTAGTAGAAGGAACAGGTGATCATGGCTGTGAATATATGACCGGCGGCTGCGTAGTAGTCCTTGGACCTACAGGAAAGAATTTTGCAGCTGGTATGAGCGGCGGTATTGCCTATGTATTAGATGAAGATAGAAGCTTTTACAAGCGTTTGAACAAGGAACTGGTTTCCTTTGAAGACGTCTCCAATAAATATGATGTATTAGAGCTGAAAGGCCTGATCCAGGAGCATGTGGCATACACCAACTCCGAAAAAGGAAAGCGTATCTTAGACCATTTCAGCGAGTATCTGCCTAAGTTTAAGAAAATCGTACCTCACGACTACCGCCGCATGATGAATGCCATTGTGCAGATGGAAGAAAAGGGCTTAAACAGTGAGCAGGCACAGATTGAAGCATTTTATGTAAACATCAGAGGTTAAGGAGGCGTCAAAAATGGGAAAGATTACAGGATTCTTAGATTATGAACGCAAAACTGGAAAGGCGCTTCCACCAAAGGAGCGCATTAAAAACTGGAATGAATTCCACATTCCATTAAGTGAAGAGGAACAGAAATTACAGGGTGCACGCTGCATGGACTGCGGCGTTCCCTTCTGCCAGTCCGGCGTGATGATGTGCGGCATGGTCAGCGGCTGTCCTTTAAATAACCTGATCCCGGAGTGGAATGATCTTGTATATACAGGAAACTGGCAGCAGGCATTTAACCGTTTAAAAAAGACCAACTGTTTTCCGGAATTTACCTCCAGAGTATGCCCGGCACCCTGTGAAGCTGCATGTACCTGCGGTTTAAATGGCGATCCGGTATCTATTAAGGAAAATGAGCACGCTATTATTGAAAAGGCATACGAAGAAGGCTATGCAAAGGTAAAACCACCTACAGTGCGTACCGGTAAGAAAGTGGCTGTGATCGGTTCCGGACCTTCCGGACTGGCAGCAGCAGACCAGTTAAATAAAAGAGGACACAGCGTAACTGTATTTGAGCGCAGTGACCGTATAGGCGGCCTGTTAATGTATGGTATTCCAAATATGAAACTGGAAAAATGGGTCATTGACCGAAAAGTAAATGTAATGAAGGAAGAGGGAATAACCTTTATTACTAATGCAGATGTAGGCAGAAACTACAAAGCAGCTAAGATTCTCCGGGATTTTGACAGCATCATCCTTGCATGCGGCGCCTCTAACCCGAGAAATATTGATGTTCCTGGAAGAGATGCTGCTGGTATCTATTTTGCAGTGGATTATCTGAAGGCAAATACAAAGAGCCTTTTAGACTCCAATTTAGAGGATGGAAATTATATCTCTGCCAAAGACAAACATGTAATTGTCATCGGCGGCGGTGATACAGGAAATGACTGTGTGGGAACTTCCATCCGTCAGGGCTGCGCTTCTGTGACCCAGTTGGAGATGATGCCAAAGCCACCTGTAAAGAGAACTGAGAATAATACATGGCCGGAGTGGCCACGGATCCTAAAGACGGACTACGGTCAGGAGGAGGCCATCAGCGTATTTGGCTCTGATCCACGTATTTACCAGACTACTGTAAAGGAGTTTGTAAAAGACGGGGAAGGAAAGCTTTGCAAGGTGATCTTAGTCAGTCTTACACCGCAGAAAAATCCGGAAACAGGCCGTACCATGATGGTGCCGGTAGAAGGCAGTGAAAAAGAAGTGCCTGCAGATCTGGTACTGATCGCAGCCGGTTTCTTAGGCTGTCAGGATTATGTGGCTGATGCATTTGGGGTAGAACGCAATGCACGTACCAACGTAGCTACAGAGGCAGGAAGCTATAAGACCAATGTGGACAAAGTCTTTGTAGCCGGAGATATGCACAGAGGCCAGTCACTGGTTGTCTGGGCTATCAGGGAAGGAAGAGAAGTAGCCAGCCAGGTGGACCGTGACCTGATGGGGTATACAAATCTGCACTAAGGGAGATTTTACAGAAAATATATGCCTCGTCCGGCAGCCGGACGGGGCATTTTTACAAGTGAGTGACAAAACCCCAGAATCTGTCTATTGCTATATCAGCTGTGCTAACG
>OCPP01001415.1_pt1 | contig 12919 bp, 9 predicted proteins | sample 1538211 | NCBI WGS metagenome assembly OCPP01 (sample SAMEA2580193, study PRJEB22360) | human gut metagenome | biome: human gut; feature: human-associated habitat; material: faeces | place: Denmark | collected 2008/2010
CCCGGTAGGTCTTGTCTCCCACCGTCACGGCGGTCACCGTATCGTCGTGGGCATACAATCCTTCTTCCACATAAGAAAATTTTTCCGGTGTCCTGCCATCTTCCAGGATCTGGATCAAAGCCTCCACCCTGGGGCCATGCAGTGGATTGCATTCTCCGATGCAGGTGATCTCATCCTTCAGCACGCAGTCCATGGATTCTGTACTGACACCATCAAAAGACAATATCATAATATCTCCTGCCGCCAGATTGCTGCCGACCCTTTTTCCCGCCGCCCGGATCGCTTCCATGGCGCCAAAGGCCTCATTGTCGTTTTCGCAATAGACCACATTGATATTGTCGTATTTTTTCAGGAAAGCTTCCATGACTTCCTTCCCCTTGGCCTGGGTAAATTCCCCCGATACCTGATCTAACAGATCCCAACCGTATTTTGCCACGCCCTGCTCCAATCCTCTGGTACGTCCGATCTGGGCGGAAGCTCCGATATTTCCCTGAATATTTACAATATGAAGATCCTCCGGTGCAATTCCCTTGCTGATGGAAAAGGAATTCAGCCACTCCGACATTTTCAGGCCTTCCAGTTCAAAGTCCGAACCCACGAAGCAGGTGAACAGACTGTCATCCTCCACATCCACCTTACGGTCCACGATGACCACCGGGATCCCGGCATCCTTTGCTTCCCTGAGCACCGTGTCCCATCCGGTCTCCGTCACCGGTGCCAGCACGATGTAGTCCACCTCCTGCTGGATAAAGGTTCGGATGGCCCGGATCTGGTTGGCCTGCTTCTGCTGACCATCCTCGAAGATCAGGTCGTACCCGGCCTCTTTTGTAAAGGTACTTTTCATGGACTCCGTGTTGGCACTGCGCCAGTCGGATTCCGCTCCCACCTGGGAAAATCCCACCACAATACGGTCTGTCTGTGTATCCTCTGGTGTTGCAATATTCTCCGCAGTGCTTTGTCTGTCGCCGCATCCTGCAAGCAGGATTCCCATCCCCAGCAGCAGACCCGCCATCCATCGTCTTCCTGTTCTGCATTTCTTCATATCTGTAATGTCATCCTGTTCTGTCATACTTCCCGCCCGGAAATTGCTCTGTCATTCTCTCATTTTCTGGCAGGTTCTTTCTCTGTATGAAAATACGCCACAGAGCTCTCCAGTTCCCCGGAGATCTGTTTCATTTTATCACAGTTTGCGCCCACTGTCTGTATCTGTGTCAGGATTTCCTCAATGTTTGCATTCACCTGCTGGTTGTTGGCAGCATTTTCCTCACTGATAGCACTGAGGCTGCCGATATTGCCCAGAATATCCTCTTTCTGCTGTGACAGACGTCCGGTCTCTCCGGCGATCTTGCGGATCTCTTCCGCAGAATGTCTGATACTTTGCTCTAACTGCTGATACTGCTCTCTGGTTGCAATAATGTGATCCTGTTCCTCCCGGATGATATCCTTTACCACATCCGCCTGTTCCACAGTCTCACCGGATTTCTCCATAATGCCCTGGGCCAGATTTTTGATCTGCTCGGCACCGGCAGCGCTCTGCTCCGACAGTTTGCGGATCTCTTCCGCCACCACGGCAAAGCCTCTGCCCGCCTCTCCGGCTCTGGCGGCCTCGATGGAGGCATTCAGACTTAACAGATTGGTCTGTCCGGAAATGGAGAAGATCAGAGCTACCGCCTCATCGATCTTTTCGATATAATCGTTGGTCTCATGAATCTTCGCTGTAATGGTATTCACGGATTCCACAGAACGATTGCTGCCGGTCATGATCTTTTCCATGCCTTCCCCCGCCTTTTTGCTGTTGTCCTGTATTTCTTCCGAATCCTTCTGCAGCTGTCCGGCACTGACACTGATGTCATTGACCGCCTCTCCGATCTCATCCATACGGTCACTGATATTCTGCACATTTTCCGCCATTTCCTCCGCTGCGGAAGACAGCTGCTCCATCGCCTGACTGATCTGTCCAGCCTGTTCTGTGGTGGCATCGCTTCCCTCTGCCACCTGCCGTACACTGTTTAGAAGTTCTCCGGATACCTCCTGTACACCGCCGATGACCTGTGCCAGATTCCGCTGCATCTGTGAGGTATTCCGTAACAGATTACGGATCTCCCGGACAATACTGTCGGATTCTTTTCTGGCACTCAGATCACCTTCCGCCAGGGCATCCACCCTGCTGCCGGTCTCTTTCATCTTGCCCGACAGTGCTCTGCTCAGGAAAAAGCAGATAACACCAAACAGGATCACCATGCCCACTGCGCAGACCAGGAATACAACCTTGATCTCCCACAGGGCATCGGTGATCTCATTTTTCCGTTCCGCTGCAAAGGCCACCGCAGTGATGCGTCCGTCATTCATGATCGGGATATAATAACCATAATAAGTATTTCCCTCAATCACTACATTTTTATCATAATATCCCTCCGTCCCACCGGCGGACACAAGATCCTGATCCATGGGGATTTCACGGATACGATAGTCATTTTCATTTTTAATGGATGTGGTAGCCGGAATGCCGTCTGCAAGAATGGCCATCTCCAGGTCTTCTTCCTTCAGACTGTCCAGGTACTCATAATAACCGCTGGCATTCATTGCCGTGATCTCATTTTCCTTACAGTATTTTGCCAGATTATCCGCAGTTACATGCAGTGTGGTCTGCACACTGCCTTCCAGATTCGTTCTGGTCAGACGTAAAGATGTGGTACTGAGGATCACTGTTGCCAAAACTACCGGTGCCAGTGCCAGCAGCATCAACAACAGGAACAGGCTGCATCCCTGCTTTTTCAGAGTTTTCTGCTTTTTTACCTTCGTTTTTTTCATAACTTCTACCCCCTGATATTCGGTGGATTCCTTTTACTAGCGGAAAAAGAGTGTGACTGCACACCAGCCACGCTCTTTCCGCTCCTCCCTATTTTCAGCTGCTTTTATTTGTTCTGCAGCATTTTCTTTTTTCTTGCGATGACCACACTCTGTACTACCAGGAACAGACACAGCATAGCTGCAATGGTGATACCGGTCCACCATGCCTGATCCAGACCTGCACTGGATACGATATTCTGGATGGTGCTCAGGGACAATACACCGAAGAAAGTTCCGATGATATTGCCGACACCACCAGTCAGCATCGTACCGCCGATGATGGAGGATGCAATGGCGTTCATCTCCATGCCGCTGGCATGAGAAGCAGATCCGCTTCCTACATGCAGGAAGTACACATAACCGCCGATACCTGCCAACAGTCCGCAGAGCAGATGGGACATGAACTTGGTTCTCTTCACATTGATACCTAACATCAGCGCGCTCTGATTGTTACCGCCTACCGCATAGAAGCTGCGGCCCATCTTGGTCCAGCGAAGCATGATAAACATCAGAATGACTACTAAAAGCGCCACAATCACACCGATCTCCACATAAGCATTGACGTAATTGCCCAGTTTGTTCACGGAGCCCATTCCTGGAACGATCACACGGGTTTCCTTCAAAGCAGTGAAACTTTCGTTGGCTACGTTGAAAGGTTTGGTATTTACGATCGTTGTCATACCTCTGGCGAAGAACATACCCGCCAGGGTCACGATAAAGGGCTGGATATCCAGGTATGCTACCAGGAAGCCCTGTACGATACCGAAAGCAAGGCCAATGGCTACTGCCAGTAACATGGATACAAATACATTACCGCCGCCGAAGTCCAGATATACGGCGCAGCTCATGCTGCCCAGTGCCACCACACCGCCGACGGAAATATCGATTCCACCGGTAATCATGACTAAACTCATGCCGCAGGACAGAATGATCAGTGCTGCGTTAGCGTTCAGAATGTTGAAAAATGTCTGAGGTTTTAAGAAGCCTTTTCCCTGGAACACGATGGCTCCGATATACATTACGAAGAATACTACGATCGTGATGGTCAGCAGCAGATTGGTATCTGTCATATTTTTTAACTTCTTACCCATATCAGCCAACCTCCTTTACAGCCTTGCCCTGCTTCAGCTTCTTGCCGAAAGCGGACAGCCATTCTCTTACCTTGGGAGTACTTAAGACTACCAACAGGATAACCACTACCGCCTTGTAAGCAGGAAGTGCATCGGACTGTACGTCGAATTTGTACAAGGTGGTGGTCAGGAACTGGATGACATAAGCACCCAGAATGGAAGCTGCCATGTTGAACTTACCACCGCTTAAAGAGTTACCTCCCAGAGCTACTGCCAGGATGGCATCCATCTCGATATCCTTTGCAATAACGGAGTAGTTGATGGAGGACAGACGGCTTACTTTGATTAGTGCTGCTACCGCTACACACAGTCCCAGGATCACAAAGGTCAGGAACTTGATAAATGTGGGATTCAGTCCGTTTAACTTGGAGGAATTCTCATTGATACCAACAGACTGGGTGTAAAGTCCCAGTGTTGTGAACTTCAATACCAGGAAGGTCACCAGTACACAGACCGCTGCAATGAAGAACGGTGTAGGAATGGGAATTCCCGGAATAAATCCACCGAAATAGCTGAAGGTCGGATCACTTACAATAGGAAGCTCGTTGTTGTTGATCCATGCTGCAATGGAACGTCCTGCCGTATAGAGGATCAGGGTCGCTACCATGGGCTGGATCTTGAAATATGCTACCAGGGCACCGTTAAAGGCACCGAAGAGCATGGCTACCACACAGGCTACCAGAAATGCTACGATAATGGGGGCCTGCAGGGTATCGGGTCTGGAATTCGTACCACACAGTACTCGTAAGATCACGCTGCCTGCGATGGCAATGGCAGCGCCCACGCTGATATCCTGTCCGCCGGAAGCTGCAGTGACCAGTGTCATGCCAATGGCTAAAATAGCCAGTTCGGAACCGTAGTCCAGGATCGTCATCAGGTAACCGGACAATACCGGATCTCCTGCGCTGTTATATCCCAGTGTGATCTTGAAGAAACTGGGGTCTACGATCAGATTGAATACTGCCAGGATTATCAGGGCTGCAATGGGAATGAAAATCTGCTGCCGGAACAATCCGCTCAGGAAATTTTTATTACCTTTTTCTACTTTCTTTTCATTACTCATGCTTACTTTCACCTCCGGCAATCGTACTCATAATCTTGGTCTGGGTCAGATCTTCTCCGGACAATTCTCCTACCACCTTGCGGTCTCTCATGACTACCAGTCGGGAGCAGGTACGGAGCATCTCGTCGGTCTCGGAAGAGATGAAGGTCACGCTCATGCCTTCACTTGCCAGCTTCAGTACCAGCTTCTGGATATCCACCTTGGTACCGACATCGATACCTCTGGTGGGCTCATCCAGAATCAGATATTCCGGATGGGTCAGAAGCCATCTGGCTAAGATTACCTTCTGCTGATTACCGCCGGACAGCGACTTGATGGGTGTCTCGGCCGATGCCGTCTTGATATCCAGCAGTTTGATGTATTCGTCTGCAAATTTATTAGCTTCCGCCTTGGAAATAGGGTGGAAGAATCCACGAAGTACCTGTAATGCCAGGATAATATTCTCTCTTACGGACAAGTCACCTACGATACCGTCACGCTTACGATCCTCCGGCAGATAGCCGATTCCACAACGCATAGCATCCAGAGGCTTATTGATCTTGACCTGCTTGCCGTTCTTTTTCACCGTACCGCCGATGACACGGTCAGCACCGAAAATAGCGCGGACGCACTCGCTTCGGCCCGATCCCAGCAGTCCCGTAAATCCATTGACCTCGCCCTTCTTAATATAGAAGTCAAAGGGCCTGATTCCGGCATCGCTGCACAGATCTTTGGTCTCAAATAAGGGCTCTCCGTTCTCCGTCTTCTGTTCCGTGGGCTGCTCGCCTTTGATATCGGACAGGTCATCCAGTTCCTTACCCAACATTTTGGATACCAGTTGTACTCTGGGCAGATCCTTGATGGCATATTCGCCTACCAGACTGCCGTCACGCATAACAGTAATCTTGTCACACACTTCATATACCTGATCCAGGAAATGGGTTACGAAGATGATACCCACGCCTCTGGCCTTCAGATCGCGCATCAGGCCGAAGAGCTTTGTCACTTCCTGCTCATCCAGAGAGGAGGTCGGCTCATCCAGGATCAGTACTTTACAATCCATATCTACAGCTCTGGCAATGGCTACCATCTGCTGTACGGCGATGGAACAGCTTGCCAGCTGCTGGGACGCTTTCGCGGGAATATCCAGATTCTGTAAGATCTTGTCTGCGTCCTCATTCATTTTTTTCCAGTTCTGATAGATCTTATTAGAACGTCCTATGTACATGTTCTCCGCCACGGACAGATTCGGGCAGAGTGTAATCTCCTGATATACCGTACTGATGCCCAGCTTCTGTGCCTCCTGCGGAGAGTGAATGGATACGGCTTTGTCATTGCCGTCGATGAAAATCTGACCTTCATCTTTGCTGTAGACACCTGTCAGTACCTTGATCAGGGTTGACTTTCCGGCACCGTTCTCTCCCATCAGCGCATGGATCTCACCTTTGTTCAGATGGAAGTCCACACCTCTCAGAGCACGTACACCGGGAAAGCTTTTGTGAATATTTTTCATTTCCAATACTGTGTTATTGTCCAAAAGTTTCACCCCTTAATCTGTAACTATTCAGAGCCATGTAAATATCATGAAATGTTCTTCGAATGCTGGCATTCGTAAGAATATTTTATGATATTTATAGGGCGAAGTAACCACATTCGCAATAAAGTGGGCTCTGAAAGAGCCTTTTGCGAATGGGGTTCTGAATAGTTACTCTTTTGATAAAAGAAGCGCGGAGCTAGCATGCGCCGCGCTTCTGGTCGTTTACGTCAGATTAGATACCGTAGTTGTCTACATCTTCCTGAGTAATGGTGGTTGCATCGAAGCCTTTCTCATCCATGATGATGGTCTTCTCGGAGATGGTCTCGCCGTTCTCCAGCTTCTTGATGATGTCATCGATATAGGAAGCCTGGAAAGGATTGCACTGTCCATCGTAGTTCCAGTTGCCTGCCTTCAGTTCTTCCAGAGCCCACTTGTTGCAGTCAAAGCCCATAACGATAACGTCTTTACCAACACCGTGGGAGATATTAGCCTTATCCAGAGCTGCTACAGCACCCTTAGCCATATCATCGTTCTCAGCGTAGATTACGTTGAAAGGAGTACCTGCGTCGATTACAGACTGTACGATCTGCTGTGCTTTCTCTGCGTTCCACTCAGCGGTCTGCTGTGTTACCAGATTGAATCCGTCGTTTGCTGCTGCGTCATCCAGAGCACCGGTACGTCCCTGCTGTGCTGCGGAACCCATAACACCCTGTAAGTGGATAATGTTGTATTCACTTAAGTTCTGGCTCTTTAACCAGTCAACTGCGGTCTGGCCTTCCTTTGCCATATCGGATACGATGGATGCCTCATACAGGCTCTCATCTGCATCAATGGTACGGTCGAAGAGGATAACTCTGATACCTGCATCCTGTGCATCCTTCAATACGGAATCCCAACCTGCGGTATCTGCTGCGGACAGAAGCAGATAGTCAACGCCATCCTGAATGAACTTCTGTGCTGCAGTGATCTGCTCATCGTTCTTTAAGCTGTATGCGAAAGATGCTTCGTAGCCGTTAGCCTCGGTAAAGGTATTCTTCATATCCTTATCGTTTGCGGTACGGTAACCGGACTCGTTGGGGTCGTTGTTGATGATGCCGACTTTGATCATATCTCCGGAGGAGCTGGAGCTGGTCGTTCCTGCGCTTGCACTTTCGGTTGCTGCGTTTGCACTTCCGGTTGCTGCGTTTGCGCTTCCGGTTGCTGCGTTGCTGCCTGCATCAGAGGAGCCGCATGCTACAAGGCTGAATACCATGGTTGCTGCCATTACTGCTGCTAAAATTTTCTTCTTCATTGTGTAACCTCCCAATTTGTTTTTGTTTCCCAAAGAACTATTTCTTTGATGATCTTATTGTAAAGCGGATCCGGGGAAAAAACCATGAAGATACCTCACGGAAAAGTTGAAATTTTTATGGTAAAAAAAACCACCGGCGTAAAAAGTTGATTTTTTTACGATAGTGGTTCATTTTTTTAATGCTGCGGAAGCCGGACCGTGACACAGGTGCCCTCCCCGTAGGTACTGGTAATGGTGATACCATAGTTTTCGCCGAAATTCAGACGGATACGTTCGTTCACATTGTACAGGCCGTAGATATCGGTCTCCCGGGCCTTCCGGTTGCGGATGCCTTTCCTCACCTGCTCCAGTCGCTCCGGCGTCATCCCCTTGCCGTTGTCCGTGATCAACAGAATGCAATCCTCTCCGTCCAGTTCTCCTTCGATCCGTATCATGCCCTTGCCACGTTTGTTCTTGATTCCGTGGTACAGTGCATTTTCCACCAGAGGCTGCAGCGTGATCTTGGGAATCTGGCAATGGTTTAATTCTTCCGGAACACAGATCTCATATTGAAGGATGTCCTGATAACGCATCTGCTGGATCTCCAGGTAGCTGCGGACGTGCTGCAGTTCTTCTTTTACATCCAGAATATCCTGTCCCTGATTCAATGAGATCCGGAAAAAGTCCGACAGGCTGCCTACCATGCTCACGACCTTTTTCTGTTCTCCCGCCTCCGCCAGCCATACAATGGCATCCAGCGTATTATATAAGAAGTGCGGATTGATCTGGGACTGCAGCAGTTCAAATTCCGCCTTGCGCAACCGGATCTGCTCCGTCTTCACCTGCTCTAACAGTTCGTTGATCTTGTCGATCATGGTATTTAGTGAATCGCTGAGCACCTGGGCCTCCACGCCCCCCGTCACGTCGGAGCGCACCGTCAGGTCACCTTTTGCCACCTGATCCGTCACCTGGGTAAGGCGTCTTATGGGGCTCGTGATACTTAACGGTATATAATAGGATAAGAATAAAAACAGAACCAGGATCAGTGTAAAGGCAATGATGGAGAAACGGATCATATTCACGAAGAAATCCTGATATTGCTGCCTGCTCTCCTGAATCCCCCGGATCTCGTAATAGATGTACTGGGACATGGTATCACCCACCAGAGACGTCACAATCTGCACATCATTTTCCCAGATTTCCATGTTGTCCTCGTAGCGGTTGCCTTCCCGGATATTGTCCTCGATCCTGCCGATATAGGTCTCCAGATTGTTCAGATATTTTTTGACACTGGTCAGTCGTTTCAGGTTCTCCTGAGATTCCGTCAGTTCTTCCAGACCGGCCACGATGTCATCTGCCTCCACCAGCATATCATGCAGACTGGACTCTTCCAGCGTCTTGTTCCCTACGATCAGCAGATAAGTCTCATAATCGAAATCCTTCTGGAAATCCAGGCTGAACTGACTGGCCATGACGGAGGAATTGATCATATCCTCGTATCTGCGGTTATTGTTCCATAAATTATAGAAGCAAAAGATCAGGAACAATACAAAAGGCACCAGAAGGCAAAGATAGGAATATCTTATCTTTGCCACCAGTGTCGAATGTTCATACAATTCTTTTATCTTTTTTCTCATAGGAATCCCCCTTATCCATGGCCACGGCTAACTGGTGCCGCCCCGGTACTGGGTAGGGGTCATTCCCTGGGTCTTCTTGAACAGATAGGAGAAATAGTGTGGATCCTTGTAGCCCACCTCCTGGCTGATCAGGCTGCTGCGCTTGCCGGGGCAGCGCAAGAGTTCCTTTGCCTTGTTCATACGATAGTCTGTCAGATATTTGATAAAGCTCTGTCCGGTCTGCTGGCTGAAGATCATGCTCAGATGGTTTGGTGAGAAATTCACGTGGGATGCCAGCAGATTCAGGGAAAGTTCCTCGTCTGCATAATTCTCATCAATGTATTTCATCACCTGTTCCACCACATCATCATACCGGCTGCTGGCAGCCTTATCTCTGACTGCCAGTGCTTTCTGCAGAATTCTGGTAATGTAATGGATCGCACTATCGCTGTCCTGCAGGGTCTTCTCGTCCTGATTGGGTGTTTCCAGTTCCTGCGTATCCGTCTGCAGGCTTTCCAGAAAATCTGCCACACAGAAATAGACATCCATGGTAATATACTGCCTGAAAATATTGGACTGCAGTGCCTTGTTGCTGAGATCCCGGAAAAATTCTTCCACGAAGTAGACCACTTCCTCCCGGTCACCCTGTTTTAAGAATTCCTGGATTCTTGTGCGGTCGATCTGCTTTGGATTGACTTCCTTGATGTCAAAATTATCTTCCTTCTGCGCTTCCTCCGTCATATGTCCGCTGTCCAGGATCCGGCTGTCCTGCACCAGATATCTGTGGGCAAAAGCATGACTGGCCTGTTCAAAAGATGTCGGAAGCTCCCGCAGACGGTTCACCGGCTTGCCGATACCACCGAAATACCGCACATGCTCATAGCCTTCCATAATGTCCTTGATCTTTTCTATGTATTCCTGTTGCAGCAGCAATAGCTGTTCCTCGGAATCGGCTTTTAATAAGAATGCTTTTCCTTCCAGATTACGATCAAAGGTGATCACCGTCCTGCCGTCTTCCAGTCCCCGCAGTTCCTGTTCGATCCGGATCAGGCTGCCGGAATACTCATCCTGCGCATGACGCAGAGACTGGGTCTTGAACAGAATAATATTGTACCAGGGTGCCGACAGATCGATCCCCAGAATCTCTGCCGATTCCAACAGTTCTGCCACGGTGCTTTCTCCGGTGACCAGTTCCTGGAACAGTTTTTTCCGCTCTCTGAGATTGTTTTCCTCCATCTCCTGCAAATACCGCTCTCTGATCTGAATGGCTATGCGCTTCTCCTCGATCTTCGCTGACAATTCATCCAATTCCGCCAGCAGTTCCTCACCATTGATGGGTTTGGACAGATACTGGGCCACTCCCAGCTTGATAGCTTCCTTGGCATATTCGAATTCCTGGTAACCGGACAGAATAATGATTTCTGTGTCCGGAAGCTCCTTGCGGATCAGACGGCTCAGTTCCAGGCCGTCCATAAACGGCATCCGGATATCGGTGATCACGATATCCGGACGCAATTTCTGGATCATGGGATAGGCCAGTTCTCCGTCACCGGCCTCCCCACAGAACTCATAGCCATGAGCCTTCCAGTCAATATTATTTTTGATTCCTTCACGGATGACAAATTCATCCTCCACCAAAAACACTTTTAACATTTCCACGATACCCTTCTTCTATCTGCAGGTAACTTCTACCCGCAGATTCTGCCTGCAGATTTTTATTTCGTTCTCTGCAATACTATTTTCTATTATACACGAAAACAGATTTTTCGGGTAGCATATTTTAGCGGTAGAATACTTCTCCCAGCATCAGGTCTCTCTTCAGATCGCGGATCTTCGTATCCTTGTCGATATATACAGCCTCGATGCCCATCATGGCTGCCCAGTCACCCATCTGCTCTGCGGTCAGATCGTAGGTAAATGCGGTATGATGTGCACCTCCTGCCAGGATCCATGCTTCCGCGCCGGTATACAGATCCGGTTCGGGAGTCCAGAAGTTGGTAGCGGTAGGAAGCTTCGGCATGGGTTTCTCCACTTTCTTGCAGTTCACATCGTTGATGATCAGACGGAAACGATTGCCCATGTCGATCAGGGAAGTAGCGATACCATGACCTTCCTTGGAAGTAAATACCAGTCTTGCAGGATCTTCTCTGTCTCCCATGGACAGGGGCTGGCACTTGATGCTGATGGGACCGTCCGCAATGGTGGGGCAGATCTCCAGCATATGGGCTTCCAGAATACCTTCCTTGCCCTTGATCAGATTGTAGGTGTAATCCTCCAGCATGGAAGTACCCTTTGCCTCCTTCTTGCCTGCATGGTATCGGATCTTCATCAGACGTCCCATGGCGGCTACCTTCCAGTCACCTTCTGCGCCGAAGCCGTAGCCCTTCTCCATCAGTCTCTGAATGGCCAGTCCGGGCAGTTGCTTCAACGCACCCAGATCTCCGAAGTGGGTAACGATGGCCTGATAATTCTTCTCTTCCAGGAAACGTTCAAATCCCAGTTCGATCTGTGCCTGTACAGCCACATGTTTTTTAAACTCTTCGGGGTCTCTTCCCTCTAATAAAATATTATATTTCTCGTAGTACTCGTCTACCAGTGCATTGACATCGGATGCAGATACGGCATTTACACTCTCTGCGATCTCGTTTACAGGGTAAGCGTCTACTTCCCAGCCAAACTTGATCTGTGCTTCTACCTTATCACCCTCGGTTACCGCTACATTGCGCATATTGTCAGCCACACGCATGACACGGATATGGCTGCTCTCCACCACGCCGACTGCAGTACGCATCCAGGATGCGATCTTGCCCTGTACCACAGGATCAGACCAGTGACCTACCACAACCTTACGCTCCATGCGCATGCGGGTCACGATATGACCGTACTCTCTGTCACCGTGGGCAGACTGGTTCTCATTCATGAAATCCATGTCGATGGTGTCATAGGGCAGTTCCTCATTGAACTGAGTATGGAAATGCAGCAGGGGCTTACGATACTCCTGTAATCCCAGGATCCAGGATTTTGCCGGAGAGAAAGTATGCATCCAGGTGATAACACCGGCACAAGTGTCATCCAGATTTGCTTCATTAAAAGTACGGCGGATCAGTTCGTTAGTGATCAGGGTCGGCTTCCATACCACCTCATAAGGTAACACACCGGAAGCGTTCAGGGCATCCACGATCTTGTGAGAGTGCTCCGCTACCTTTGCCAGGCACTCGTCCCCATACAAGTCCTGTGATCCCGTACAAAACCAGAATTGATATTTTTTTGTCTGTAACATAAGTAATACCTCCTATAGTTGAATACAATGATGTCGGGGTCAAAAGCCCCCGACTTTGATGCCTACGGATTGTTCCGTGCTACGCACTCCCACAATCCTACCCAATATTCGCATATCGTGGGATTATCATCCCACTTTTATGCTCATATCGGGGCGGGTCCTAAGGTCTTTCACCCACCTATGAGCAAGCTCAT
>OCPP01001421.1_pt1 | contig 12830 bp, 8 predicted proteins | sample 1538211 | NCBI WGS metagenome assembly OCPP01 (sample SAMEA2580193, study PRJEB22360) | human gut metagenome | biome: human gut; feature: human-associated habitat; material: faeces | place: Denmark | collected 2008/2010
TGCACGGTTGAACCTTCCATCGCCCGTTCTGGGGCGGAAGCCATGAACAAGAAATACGTCCGTATCTGTCTTGGTGGTGTTCGTGATGAGGCGGAAATCCGTGGACACAGAAAAACTTACGTGGGCGCCATGCCTGGAAGGATCACGGTAGCACTGAAAGAAGTCGGAGTCAGCAATCCGCTGATGCTTCTTGACGAGATCGACAAAACCAGCAGTGACTATAAGGGAGATACCTCCGCGGCACTTCTGGAAGTCCTTGATCCGGAGCAGAACAGTAAGTTTAACGATCATTATGTAGAGATTCCTCAGGATCTTTCCGAGGTACTGTTTATCGCAACAGCCAATGATGTACAGGGGATTCCAAGGCCTCTTCTTGACCGTATGGAACTGATGGAAATTCCAGGATATACGGAGAATGAGAAGGAACATATCGCAAGGGAACATCTCATTCCGAAACAGATGGAGATCAATGGGATTCCGGAAGGAAAACTGGTGATCCAGCCGGCAGCTCTCGGCAAGCTGATCAACAACTATACCAAGGAAGCGGGAGTCCGTTCCCTGGAGCGGAATATCGGACGTATCTGCCGGAAGACAGCACGTGCCCTTATGGAAGAGGGCAAGGATAAAGTTGTGGTCACATCCAGAAATATTTCCAAATTCCTTGGAAAAGAACGCTACAACTATCTGATGGCCAATGAGAAAGATGAGATCGGAATCGCACGTGGTCTTGCCTGGACACAGGTAGGCGGTGATACCCTTCAGATTGAGGTCAACATCATGCCTGGAAAAGGAGAACTGCTTCTCACCGGACAGCTGGGCGATGTAATGAAAGAATCTGCTCAGGCCGGTATCAGTTATATCCGTTCCGTAGAAGATCAGTATAAGATCGATCCGGAATTTTTCCAGAAACATGATATGCATGTACATATCCCGGAAGGTGCCGTTCCAAAAGATGGCCCGTCTGCAGGTATAACCATGGCAACTGCCATGATGTCCGCAATTATCGAAAAACCGGTGCGGGCAGATCTTGCCATGACCGGTGAAATTACCTTAAGAGGCCGCGTGCTTCCAATTGGCGGACTGAAAGAGAAGCTGCTTGCAGCCAAATACGCAAAGATAAAAGAAGTCCTTGTTCCGGAAAAAAACCGTCCGGATATTGAGGAGATGGATAAAGAGATTATCCAGGGGCTGAATATCCAGTTTGTGGACAACATGAAAGAAGTTCTTGGTGAAGCTCTTGCATAAACAAAAACAGAAAAAACCCTGCCCTGTTTTTCAGGACAGGGCTTTTCCGAGAAAAGGGAGGAACAACGAATGGTAATCAAAAACGTATCACTGGATATTGTCTGCGGAATCACAAGCAAGATCCCGGACACAGGAAGGCCGGAGGTAGCTTTTGCGGGAAAATCAAATGTAGGGAAATCCTCCCTGATCAATGGTCTGATGAACCGCAAGGCCCTGGCAAGAACCAGCGCACAGCCTGGAAAAACACAGACCATCAATTTTTACAATATCAATGAAGCAATGTATCTCGTAGACCTGCCAGGCTACGGCTACGCCAAAGTCTCCGCGGCAGAGAAGGAAAAATGGGGAAAAATGATCGAGGGCTATCTTCATAATTCCAAAGAGCTCCGGGCAGTTTTTCTTCTGGTGGATATCCGCCACAAACCTTCTGCCAATGACAAGCAGATGTATGACTGGATCTGCCACAACGGATATGAACCGGTGATCATCGCAACCAAACTTGACAAGCTGAAACGCAGCCAGGTGGCAAAAAGCCTCAAGGAGATCCGTACCGGACTGGGCCTTCCGAAAGAAGGAAAGATCCTTCCGTTTTCAGCGGAGACCAAGCAGGGAAGAGACGAGATATGGGCACTGATCGACGAGTTGACCGGACTTGCTGAACCGGCAGCTACAGAGGATTAAGGAGAACAAAAAGATGGGAATTATCAAGGCGCTCAAGCTGGGATTTGACTATCAGAGATATGATGACGATGGCAATGTGGTAGACATGCAGCGTGCAGTCAATGATGTAAACCTGGACATTGAAGCAGGAGAATTTGTGGCAGTTCTGGGACATAACGGCTCCGGAAAATCCACACTGGCGAAGCATATGAATGCGCTTCTGATCCCAACAGAGGGAACCATGCTGGTGGACGGGATCGATACTGCCAGAGAGACCAAACTCTGGAAAGTACGCCAGAAGGCGGGAATGGTATTTCAGAATCCGGACAACCAGATCATAGGAACAGTGGTAGAAGAAGATGTGGGATTTGGCCCGGAAAACATGGGAATTCCTACAGACGATATCTGGAAACGTGTGGATGACAGTCTGGAAAAAGTCGGCATGACAGCTTATCGCTATCAGTCACCAAACAAACTTTCCGGCGGTCAGAAACAGCGTGTAGCCATTGCAGGTGTGATGGCCATGCGTCCGCGGTGTATCATTCTGGATGAGCCAACCGCCATGCTGGACCCCAACGGACGAAAAGAAGTTCTGGAGGCCGTGCGGGAACTGAACCGTAAGGAAAAAGTAACCGTTATCCTGATCACTCATTATATGGAGGAAGTGATCCATGCAGACCGTGTCTATGTCATGGACAGCGGAAATGTTGTAATGCAGGGAAATCCGAAGGAGATTTTTTCCCAGGTGGATACCCTGAAGAAATATGGTCTGGATGTACCGCAGGTGACACTTCTTGCATATGAACTGAAGAAATCCGGCGTGGATGTTCCGGATGGAATACTGACTACAGAGGAGCTGGTGAGCGCATTATGTCAATCGAATTAAAAAATGTAACCTATACCTACAGCCCCGGGACAGCCTATGAGAGCCATGCGCTGAAAGATGTCAGCCTTGTGATCCCGGATGGCCAGTTTATCGGAATCATCGGACACACAGGAAGCGGAAAATCCACGTTGATCCAGCATCTGAACGCTTTGGTACAGCCCACATCCGGCCAGATTCTGTATAACGGAGAAGATGTGTGGGCAGAAAAATACGACCGGAAGCAGCTCCGAAGCGAAGTCGGCCTGGTGTTCCAGTATCCGGAGCATCAGCTCTTTGAAAACGATGTGCTTTCCGATGTATGCTTTGGTCCTATGAACCAGGGACTTTCCAGGGAGGAAGCAGAGAAAGAGGCAAAACAGGCACTGACACAGGTTGGAGTAAAAGAGTCCAATTTCAAAAAATCTCCATTCGAGCTTTCCGGCGGTCAGAAAAAACGAGTAGCTATCGCAGGTGTACTTGCCATGAACCCGAAGATCCTGATCCTGGACGAGCCAACAGCAGGCCTTGACCCGAAAGGCAGGGACGATATCCTGGACCAGATCGCGGAACTTCATAAAGTGAGAGGAATCACCATTGTTCTGGTGTCCCACAGCATGGAAGACATTGCAAAATATGTGGAGCGTCTCATTGTTATGAACCATGGAGAAGCGGTATTCGATGATGAACCCAAGAAGGTTTTTTCCCATTATAAAGAACTGGAAACCATGGGACTTGCAGCACCGCAGATCACTTATATCATGCATGCTCTGAAGGAACACGGAATGAATGTGGATGCAGATGCCACGACAGTGGAGGAAGCCAGAAACAGCATTCTTGTCGCGCTGAAAGCAGCAGATTCTCCATTACTGAAAAAAGGAGGAGCGGAAAAATGATCAGAGATATTACTATCGGCCAGTATTATCCGGCCAAATCCGTTCTTCACAGACTGGATCCACGGACCAAATTTCTGGGAACTCTGGGATTTCTGATTTCCGTGTTCCTGTTCCATACATTTCTTGGATATGCGGTGGCAACCGTATTTCTGGTAGCCATGATCGCAATCTCCAAAGTTCCTGTGAAATTCATGTTCAAAGGTCTGAAGGCCATCGTGATGATCCTTCTGATCACCGTTGTGTTCAACATTATCCTGACGCCTGGTGAAGTGCTGTGGCGTTTCGGAATCATCAAGGTTACAAAGGAAGGCCTTGTTCTTGCAGGAAGAATGGCAATCCGTCTTGTTTATCTTGTGATCGGATCATCTATCATGACACTGACCACCACACCGAATCACCTTACCGACGGTCTGGAGAGACTTCTCCGCCCACTGAACAAGATCCGTGTACCGGTTCATGAGATCGCCATGATGATGTCCATTGCCCTTCGTTTTATCCCGATCCTTCTTGAGGAGACCGATAAGATCATGAAGGCACAGATCGCCAGAGGCGCGGATTTCGAAAACGGAAACCTGATCCAGAAGGCAAAAAACATGGTACCCCTTCTTGTTCCGCTGTTTATTTCTGCGTTCCGCCGTGCCAATGACCTTGCCATGGCTATGGAAGCCAGATGTTACCACGGCGGCGATCACAGAACTCAGATGAAACCGCTGCATTATGAGAAGAGAGATTACATTGCATTTGTAATCCTTGTGGCATATCTTGCAGTTGGAGTGGTGTTCCGTGTAGTGGGACTGTAACCACAGGAGGTATAGTATTTTATGAAACGAGTAGGACTTGTAGTGGCTTACGATGGAACGCATTATTCCGGCTGGCAGACACAGCCAAACGGAACGACCATCCAGGGTGTATTAAACGATACCTTAAGTGAACTGCTTGGAGAAAAGATAGAGACTATCGGTGCCAGCCGTACAGATGCAGGGGTACATGCCCTTGGAAATGTGGCGGTTTTTGATACCGAGTCCAGGATCCCCGGAGAAAAGTTTTCCTATGCACTGAACCAGAGACTTCCGGAAGATATCCGTATCCAGCTTTCTGAGGAGGTGGAGCCGGATTTCCATCCCCGCTACTGTGACAGTGAAAAAACATATGAGTACCGTATCCTGAACCGGAAATTCCCGGTTCCCACAGAAAGACTGTATTCGTATTTTTACCATTACAAGCTGGATGTGGAAAAGATGAAGGAGGCAACTTCTTATTTGATCGGGCGCCATGATTTTGCCAGTTTCTGCGGCTCCGGCGCTCAGGTGAAGACAACCATCCGTACCATCACTTCCATGGATGTGTGGAGAGACGGGGATATGGTGACCATCCGTGTTTCCGGAACCGGATTCCTTTACAATATGGTGCGTATTATTTCCGGTACCCTGATTGAGATCGGAAACGGGCAGTATCCTCCGGAACGGATGGACAAAATCCTCAAAGCCTGTGACCGGGCTGCAGCAGGCCCCACAGCTCCGGCACAGGGGTTGACACTGATGGGAATTGAGTTTTTCTGAAAAAGGTATGAAAAAGAGGCACTGAAATGAAAAATACACAGGATCTGCTGCATGGGAATATCCGGAGGGAACTGATCGCGCTGACCATTCCTCTGGTACTTGGAAATATCCTGCAGCAGTTTTACAACACCATAGATTCTTTTATCGTGGGAAGATATGTGGGAACGGAGGCCTTTGCGGGCATTGGTGTTGCGGGCAGCATCATGAATCTGTTTATCTTTATTCTCAATGGTGGATGTAATGGAATGTCCATTATTTTTGCAGAACTCTACGGGCAGAAAAATTATGAAAAACTTCGAAAAGAAAGCTTCCTTTCGCTGAGTGCGGGAGGGGGCTTTACCATTGTTTTGAGTATTTTAAGCCTTCTGGTTCTGTATCCGGTGCTGGGCCTGATCCAGACACCGCTGGAGGTAGAGCCTTATGTTGTGGCATATCTTCGGATCATTTTTATCGGACTTCCTGCCACCTTTCTCTATAACTGGTGCTCTGCGGTGCTTCGAGCTGCCGGGGATACGGAAACACCGTTATGGACCCTTTTTATTGCCATGTGCATGAATCTGGCACTGGATGTTGCCTTTGTGCTGGGATTACATATGGGAACTGCCGGAACTGCACTGGCTACTGTGATCGCCCCGCTTTTTTCTGCAGGAGTGTGTCTGTGGATCATGAGGAAAAAACATCCAATTTTTTTCTTCAGCCGGAAGGATATGGGAATGGATCTGCCGCTTCTGAAGCGGACAGCCAATTTCGGGGCGGTGTCTGCCCTTCATCAGTCCAGTATCTACATTGGAAAGATGCTGGTCCAGGGAGCGGTAAACTCCGGTGGAACAGAGATCATTTCCGCATATACGGCGACCACCAGAATTGAAGGATTTTCCAATTCCTTCGGAGACAGCGGTTCCACAGCAATCTCTGTATTCGTGGCCCAGAACCGTGGCGCAGGAGATAAAAAGAGAGCGCTAAAAGGATTTCATCAGGGGCTTGGGCTGATGATCGTATTTGTCATCATTCTGTCTGTCCTGCAGGCAACCCTGACAAGAGGCGCGGTACAGCTTCTCATGGGGAATCCGTCAGAAACCGTAATGAAAAATGCCGTATTGTATATGAATGTGGTATCTGTCTTTTATATCCTGAATTTCATCGGAAACGCAGGGGTGGGATTCTTCCGTGGAATCGGAAAGATTTCCGTCCCGGTGATTGGAAGCACGCTGCATATATCCATTCGAGTGGTTCTGTCTTATCTGCTCATCGGCAGAATGGGACTTGAGGCTGTCGCCTTTGCCACAGGAATCGGATGGATCAGCGTTGTGCTGTATCAGATCCTGGTTTACCGGAAGGTACGAAAAAAAGGATTTATATAATTAATAACTAAAATCGTCTCTCCGTGAACGGTCAGGTTTTGACCGTCAACTGTGTTTGCATTTTCGGAATGCAGCAGTTATAGTTTATTACAGAGAGAACGCAGCCGGACAACACAGAAGAATGTGCTGCCCGGTTTTTTATTGTATGAGAGAAAAGGGATAAAAGATGGAAAAAAGAGATTTTAACAAAAACTGGATCTGCAGATGTCTGACAAGAGAAGAACCGGAGAAAAAAGTAACGCTGCCTCATGATGCCATGCGCAGTGAGCAGCGCAGCGAAGAAAGTCAGGGAGAAGGAAATATCGGCTGGTATATTGGCGGCGATTATGAATACACAAAGAGATTTTTTGTCCCGGCAGAAGATGTGGATAAAAAAGCAGTTCTGGAGTTTGAAGGTGTATATCATGATGCGGAAATTTATATTAATGAAAAGCGGCATTTCGCCCCTATGGATACACAAACTTTTATGTGGAGCTGAATGAATTTCTACAGTACGGAGCAGAGAATACGATCCGCGTGATTGCCAGAAATGCAGATCAGCCCAACAGCCGGTGGTATTCCGGAACAGGAATTTACCGTCCGGTAAATCTCTATCTGGGAGAAAAAGAACACATTCCGGTAAATGGAATCCGCATTCAGACGGTCAGTCTGGAGCCGGCGCAGATTCAGGTGGAGGTGAAAACATCAATTCCAGGGACTGTGAAAGTTCAGATTCTGGATGGAGAACAGATCGTGGCTGCGATAGAAAAAATATCGGAAAAGAGAATAGTTTCCAAAAGTAATGGCCAGGAGCAGAAAGCAGTATTCCTTCTGGAAATCCCGGATGTGAAGCGCTGGAGTCCGGATTCTCCACATCTGTATACCTTAAATGCAGCATTTGGAAACGACCAGGTGACAGAGCATTTTGGAGTGCGCACCCTTCACTGGAATGAACGGGAGGGAATGACCATAAACGGAAAGCGGGTGATTCTCCGGGGAGCCTGTGTTCATCACGACAACGGACTTCTTGGAGCATGTACATTTCCGGAAGCAGAAGAGAGAAAGGTACGTATTCTGAAGGAGAACGGATACAATGCCATCCGTTCTTCTCATTATCCGTGCTCCAGAGCATTTCTGGATGCCTGTGACCGTCAGGGAATGCTGATGATGGATGAGTATGTGGATGTCTGGTATATTCACAAGACAAAATATGATTATGCCACAGAACTGAAGGACTGGTGGAAACAGGATCTTAAAGATATGGTGGAAAAGGATTTCAACCATCCGTCTGTGATTATGTATTCTACAGGAAATGAAGTTGCCGAGACAGCACAGAAAAAGGGAATTGCTTTTACCAGATGTATGACTGAATATCTTCACAGCCTGGATGGCACAAGACCGGTTACCTGTGGAATTAACATTTTCTTTAATTTCTTAAGTTCCATCGGTCTTGGTGTATACAGTGATGATAAGGCGGAAAAAACAGCAGAAAATGCGGCAAAAGATGCTTCAAAAAAGAAAAAGCCGGTAGGAAGTGAATTCTATAATACACTGGCATGCCTTGCAGGAGATTATTTCATGAAAATGGGAGCTACCCTTCCTCCATGTGACTGGAAGACAAAAGATGCCTATGCAGCCATGGATGTTGCAGGATATAATTACGGGGTCTTCCGTTATAAACATGATTTAAGAAAATATCCGAAACGTCTGATTCTGGGAAGTGAGACCTTCTGTAAGGATGCCTATGATTTCTGGGAGATTGCAAAAAAGAATAACCGGATTATCGGAGATTTTGTATGGGCCGGATGGGATTATATCGGCGAAACCGGTGATGGTGCGGCAGAGTACAGTGATTATAAAGGTTTGGAGCCGCATACCAGAATGACAGGAAATAACGGACGTATTGATCTTCTTGGAAAACCAAGAGCCGAGGCTGCTTACACAAGAGTCGCGTTTGAACAGGCAAAGGGGCCTTTTATTGCGGTGAAGCCTGTATATCAGAAAGAAAAACTTCAGCTTACAGGATGGGCACTTACGAAAGCTGTGGAGAGCTGGTCCTGGCGTGGCTGTGATGGTGAGAGTGCAGAAGTGGAAGTTTTTGCCCGGGCAGCAGAGGTGGAACTTAAAATCAACGGAAAAACTGCAGGCCGGAAAAAAGTAAAAAAATGCAGGACAAAATTTAATGTAACCTATCATGACGGTGAGATCACAGCAATCTCTTACAGTGAAAACGGATGTGAGCTGGGACGACAGACATTGAAAACAGCAGAAAAAGATACGATGCTGTCGATTCATCCGGAAACGAAAACAGCAAAACCGGGAGAACTTGTTTTTATTCCGCTGCAGTATACGGACAGTCAGGGAAACTGGAAACCCATGGAAAAACATGAGCTAAAGGTTTCTGTAGAGAACGGAACTCTGGAAGGCCTTGGCAGCGCCTGTGCGTATGTGGAAGGAAATTATGCACAGGATACCACAAAGACGTATTACGGAGAAGCTATGGCTGTGATACGTATGAGAGAAAGCGGCAATGCAGTGGTACGTGTTGAGGATGAGAAGAATACATACAGCTGTATCGTCCCGATGCAAAGATAAAGATCCACAGGCAGACTACGGAACGTGCCTACTTTATACTTGTGAAAATTGCATAAAAACTATACAAAAAATATGTGCAATATTAATAATACATGGTAAAACTATACAAAAATCTGATTCCGATTACGTTCAAAAAATTACCGTTGGCGGTAAAAATGCAAAAGAGTGAAAATTCAATGCTATACTCCATACAACTGATAAACAGAACTTCGGGAGGAAAGAGAAGATGAAGAACAAACGATCCACAAGGGCTCTGCGTGGTCTTACAGGCCTCACATCCTCGCTGCTGGTAGTGGCACTTGGAACAACGACCATTGCCAATGCATGGGCATCAAAGATCAATGAATATCTGGGAACAACGAATATTTCCGTTTCCGGTGAGACCAGCGACAGCGATGATGCCTATTATTACAAGTCGGATTATGACAACACAACAGATCTTATCAATGCCAGAAATGATGTTATGACAAAGATCCAGGAAGAAGGAACGGTGCTTCTGAAAAATGATAACCAGGCACTTCCTCTTAAAAATTCTCCAAAGGTAACTCTTTTTGGAATGACAAGTTATGCGCCTGTATATGGCGGAACAGTAGGAAGCAGTTCCCCTGCAAAACAGGATTTAAGTTTCAAGGACTGCTTTGAAAATGCGGGAATTCAGGTAAATCCTACTATGTGGAGCTTCTATGAGAAGATGAGTAAAGATTACAAGCGTATGGCACTTGCACCAACATGGTTTGGTTTTACAGGTGCCGAGATGGAAGCTCAGACGATCCGTACAGGTGAAGTTCCTGTTGAGAAATACACAGATACCGAGCGTGGGAGCTACAGTGATTATAATGATGCGGCAGTTGTTGTGATCGGACGCCAGGGCAGTGAGGCCGATGATTTCGGAACCAGCACAGATAATGTGCAGGATGGTGACGGAACACATCTGGCACTTGGACTTCAGGATGTAGAGCGAGACATGATTAATGAAGCAAAGAAGAATTTTGACAAGGTTATTGTTCTTATCAACTCTGACAATCCTATGGAGATCGAGGAACTGAAGGAGGATAAAGATATCGACAGTATTCTCTGGATCGGTGAACCTGGAACTGTAGGACTTCAGGGAGTTGCATCCGTTCTCACAGGCGAGGTAAGTCCTTCCGGACATCTGCCAGATACTTATGCAGTAAGCTCTGTTTCCTCACCGGCTATGGTAAACTTCGGAAGCTATACGTTCACAAATGCCACAGAAGACAATTTTGGGGCATCCAATTACAGTGGCTCCAACTATCTGGTAGAGAGCGAAGGCATTTATACAGGGTATAAATATTATGAAACAAGATATGAAGACACGGTTCTGAAACAGGGAAATGCAGACAGTGCGGCAGGAGCTTCCAATGATAATGGTACCTGGAACTATGATGAGGAAGTTTCCTATGGATTCGGCTACGGACTTTCCTACACAACATTTGAGCAGAATATCAAAAACTTCGATTATGAGGGCGATTCCGTAACTGTTTCCGTTGAGGTGAAAAATACAGGAGATGTGGCGGGCAAAGATGTAGTACAGCTTTATGCACAAACTCCTTATACAGACTATGACAAAGAAAACAATGTGGAAAAAGCTTCCGTTCAGCTGGTTGGTTTTGAGAAAACAAAAGAGCTGAAACCGGGTGAGTCCGAAACTGTGGAAGTTATAGCTCCGAAGGAATATTTTGCAAGCTATGATTATACAACAGCAAAGACCTATATTATGGACGCAGGTGACTATTATTTCGCAGTTGGAAACGGCGCACATGATGCACTGAATAATATCCTTGCGGCAAAAGGTTATACAACTGCAGATGGTATGGATGCAGATGGAAATAAAGATCTGGCAGTGTCCTATAAAGAGGACAGTCTTGATACAACTACTTATGCAATGTCTTCTGCAACAGGAAATGAGATTACGAACCAGTTTGAAGAGGCAGATCTTAATAATTTTAAGGATGGAACAGTTACCTATCTTTCCAGAAATGACTGGGAGGCAACCTGGCCGAAAGCTTATGACAGTGTTGAAGCTACTGAAGATATGCAGAAGCTGATCAAAGGAGATACCTATACGGTTTCCAAAGACGATGACACCTCTGAGGTAAAATGGGGACAGGATGGTGATCTTCACATTATTGATCTGAAAGGCCTTGATTATGACGATGAGAAATGGGATCAGCTGCTCAGCCAGATCAGCCTGGACGAGGCATGCAATTTTATCCAGCTTGGTGGATCCGGTATTGAGCCGATCGCTTCCATTGACCTGGTAGGTGGCTGTGATGCAGATGGACCGAATGGAATTCTGGATGCATTTGGTGGAAAAACACTTTCTACTTACTGGAAAGCAAGCGAGTCCGGGGATCCATGTTATGTTTCTTCCAAGGATGAGAATGCATCTTATGAATGCGGAACATTTCCGACAGAGCCTACACTTGCGGCAACTTTCAATAAAGATCTTGCAGCGGAGCAGGGAGATATTTTTGCGGAGGATTCTCTGTGGAGCAATATCACAACCATTTATGCACCAGGACTGAACCTGCACCGTACACCGTACTGTGGAAGAAACCAGGAGTATTTTTCCGAGGACAGTGTCCTGACAGGAGAGCTGGGAGCTTCCGAGATCCTGAAAGCGCAGGAGAAAGGATGCATCCTTGCACCGAAGCACTTTGCATTTAACAACCAGGAAGTAAACAGAAGTGGTGTTGCTACATTTGGAAATGAGCAGGCACTCCGTGAAAACGAACTCCGTGGTTTCCAGATCAGCTTTGTAAAAGGACAGGCCCAGGGTCTTATGAACGCATACAACCGTATCGGCTGTACATGGGTTGGAATGAGCGAAGGTCTGAGCGCAGAACTTGTGAGAAATGAATGGGGATTCAAAGGCTGGGAGAATACCGATATGCTTTCCTCTGAGGATTATCAGAGATGGGAAGAGGGACTTCTTGCAGGAACAGATCTTCTTCTTAATACAAGCCTGGATTCCTACAGTGATCTGAATGCAAAGACTGTGAAGAATGATCTTGCCATCCAGAATCGGATCAAAGAATCTCTTCATTACACACTGTATGCGTATGTAAACAGCAACCTTATGAATGGTGTAACAGACAGCACAAGTGTAGATTATGTACTTACTGTATGGCAGAAAGGCCTGATCGGTGTGGATGTACTCTTCGGTGTACTGACAGTTCTGTGTCTGGCACTTTACATCCGTAAGGCACGTAAGATCAGAAAAGAGCAGTAGGAGGAAGAATGGATGAGCATCAAGGAATTTTTTGGAAAAGCAGCAGCCGGCATTTATGTATCAGGACTTTCTGTGATTGCCCTTGTGGTTGCACTGATCGGATATATTATGTATGGCACTGAAAAAAATAATCTGGAAGCTGTAATTATTGTATTTACCGTAATCGCTGTTGTGGCAGGACTTATGGAGATGATTCTGACACTGGCAAAGGGATACCGCCCCATGTGGGATAACATGACAATTGTTTATGCGATTCTGGAAGCTGTTGCAACTGCCATTTTTGCAAAAAACGCAGCATCTTATATTCAGAGCGTCAGCGTAGGTCTCGCAAAGCTGACCGTTTCTTTTGAGGTGGCTGTTGTAGCTTATGTACTGGCACTTGTGATTGCGATTATTTCCGGTTTCCTGAACAGAAGA
>OCPP01001424.1_pt1 | contig 12797 bp, 8 predicted proteins | sample 1538211 | NCBI WGS metagenome assembly OCPP01 (sample SAMEA2580193, study PRJEB22360) | human gut metagenome | biome: human gut; feature: human-associated habitat; material: faeces | place: Denmark | collected 2008/2010
GGTACGTCGTAAACGGCAGGGTAGCGACAGAATACTCCGGCACGGTAGACGGTAAGGAAGTCAGAAACGGTCAGGTGATTGATACGGTTGTGATTGAAGTCAGATACCATGGCAGAACACCGGAACTGGCAAATTCCACAGAAAATGTCACGGCTCAACCAGATTTGACTGGACCTGTTGAATATATTGAGTATGTCACGATACAGGTAGATAAGGACGGTAATATCGTAGAACCAGTATATTCATGCGATTGGAATCCGGATGATTATAATGGTTTTACATCAGGCTACGTAGTTAATGCAAATATGCTTGAAGATGGAACTGGTTTTGTCCCAACGGATATCTTAGAATATAGCGATGATGAACTGCCTACGGATTTGCGTCCATATATTCATAATGGAGTAGTTGATATTTATTTAGCATGGTTCAGATATGTAGGATAATAATAAAACAATTAAATATAAGATATATGAAATACCGCTTGTGAAACTTCCACAGGCGGTATTTTGTTTATCTGTTTTAAAGTTTTTGTCTAGTATATTTATATTGTAACTATTTAACCTATTTGCAACAATAGATTTTAATTTTAAGGAAGGAGCATATTATGCGATTCATAAAAAAACACAAAAAAATTTTCACATTGCTTACGGCAGTATTATTAATTGCGGTAAGTTTAGGAGTGTTTGCCGGTAAGGCATGGGCTGCTTATGACACATGGAACAGTCTTGCATATCTGGAGTTTAGAACAGGATTGGGAGAAGGACAGCACTCAATGACTGATGTTAGGACATATGGCGGTAATTATACGAATGATGTGGGGGAAATCTACTCTGATAGAAGTCATTTTTTTGATGATATCAGATTGGAAGCTTTATCAAGAGTTACTTATACAAGAAAAATAAGAGTTGATTCTGGTCAGAGACTTACGATTGTAGCAGCGCAGGAAGATACAGCAGATGCAGGTGGATTATCTGAAAACGCAGGGTTACAGTTTTACTGGTCTGTAGGTGAGTATGATGAAAACGGAAATATTGTATTTGACGGTGGCTGGCGTGGCTCAAGCGGCACATGGACGGTCGGAGTTACGGAAAACGGTGATACAGGATATGGTAAGAGTGGATACCCGAATGGAGAGGATATAAATACCAGACAGAATAAGGTAAGATATGTTGTACCAATTTTTAGGTGGAATAATGGAGATGAATCTGCTGGAAGTGGTAGCAATTTAACTATTTATAATTGGAAAATAGCAAGTCAATTTCCTGTCTTCACCATGATAACAGACCCATTTACCTATACCTTTAACTTAAACGGCGGACAGGTCAATGGTTCAGGCAGTGTAGTTACCATGCAGCGGTTAGGAATTGAAAATGTCAGCGTTCCGGCAACACCGACAAGAAACGGTTATGTATTTACCGGCTGGAAGATTACATCAGCAGGCGGCAAGCAGGCAGGAAAGATTTATGATGCCGGACAGCTTGCAGAAATGTTCACTGATGGAAAATACTGGTCATCCCTGTTTGCCAATGCCACCTTTGAAGCCCAGTGGGTACAGGCAGACTGCTTTGTAAGCTACATGGGAAACGGAGCTGACAACATGTCTGATTTTTACCGTTCCTATAATGCGGCATATGACGGAAACACTGCGAAAAACTTCTTATTTAAGAGAACAGGTTACACATCGGTATCCGGAAGCACATGGGAAATAAAAGACCAGTTCTTAAATCTTACCGGCGGCTGTGACGGCGGCGGTACGCTTCCGTCTTCCGGTACGCTTACCAGTATCCGTACAAAATGCGGCGGCAGGTATCAGTGCGTTGACATCAGCGCGGCAAGCTATGCGGACGGCGCAAATGCACAGATATGGGACTGTGTAAACGGCAATGCACAGATGTATGCCTTTGTGTTTGCGGGCTTTGAAGACGGACTGCCGTACTGGGTCATCCGGAACAATGCAACGGGAAAGGTACTGGATGCCGCCATTGGCACAGGCATAGATGGCGGAAATAACGGCGCAAACATTCAGCAGTGGGCATACCACGGCGGTGACAACCAAAAGTGGACGCTTCAGATGGCGGGGGACGGATACTTCTATATCCGCTCAAAGCTTGACCCAAACCTTGTGTTAGACCTTCTCTACGGAAGCACGGACAACGGCACAAACCTCCAGCTGTGTAACTACTACGGTGGCGAAAACCAGCAGTGGTATCTGTGGGACAACACCATCAACTTATCAGCAGAATGGACAAACAGCAATTATAAGGTGGACTACAACGCAGACGGCGGTACGCTTCTTGATGAAAACGGAAATGCGACAACAGATACGGTAAGAACATACGAATATGACAGAACCTATGATTTCCTTAAAGCCAAAAGAGCCTACACCGTAAGCTATGAAACCAACGGCGGCACGGCAGCAATTAACAGTTCAAACACCGATGCGCCGGGAACATTTAACGGCTGGAATGAACAGCTGGACAGCAATACCACTCACGGTGAGGTGAAAGGCTGGGACGGCTGGTCTGTCGGCACATGGAACTGGGCGGCATACTATAACGGCAATCCTGACCTTTTAAGGGCAACAAACAATACCTATGATACCATGTGGGCAATCCTGCATTACCGGGAACATGGTATTGATGAAGGCAGAACGTTCAATGGAGCATCTTACTGGCTTCCGGCATTAAGCTTTAAAAACCTGACCGCAAACGGCGGCACGGGAAACGTAAAAGCGGATTACACCAACGGCACAGTTACGCTTCCAAATGCAGAAAAAGCTTCCGTTGAGATTGACGGAAAGAATGTAAGCTATACTTTCGACGGCTGGTATCTGGATGCCGCCCTTACAAATCGTGTCGGCGGTGCAGGCGATACATATACATCGGCAGGAAATACAACGCTGTATGCAAAATATACAACACAGTCTGAAAACCTTATTTTTAACCAGAAGATACGTGTGCGTTACGAAAATGCAGACGGCACATGGACTTCATACTCCACCATTTTTGATCAGGATTTCAGGACCGGGGATACGGTCGATTATGATTTTGGCAGCCTTGATACAGATAAGTGGGTAAGACCGGCGGCAGTAAAGTATACAGTCAGCGGACAGTACCAGACAGAGGGCTATACAACAAGCGTTGATATTTACAGACAGACTTACAATGTAACAGTAACATACGACAATGCCGATGCTTTCAGTGCAAAAAGAGGGGAGGATACATATCGCTGGGGAGAAAATGTAACGGCATCCGTTACGCTCAGCGAAAAGACCGCGCAGTATACCTATAAGTGGGCTGGTTTTGAAACGGATTCCCGTCTGTCATTTAAGGACGGCACATCAAAGACATCAAATCCGGTAACATTCGTCATGCCGGAAGAAAATGTCACGTTAAAGGCATGCTCTGCATCACAGACCAATGAATATACCGTCACCGTTGAGCATTACTACATGGATACGTCAGGAAACTATCCGGACAAGCCGTCCGTGGCAGAAGCTTTAACACCGTACTACGGAGAAACACTGGTACATAAAAACCATGTCCGTGAAATAAAGGGACTTTCATTCAATGAAAATAAGACGATTCAGGAGAATGGAAACCGCACGCAGACACAGGTGAAGGGAACTACCACGGTCAGACTTTATTATGACAGGACGGTATGCACCGTTACCTATGACTACAGAACAAACGGTGGTACGTCGGCGGATAAGGAAACCGTAAAGACCTACTACGGTGCGGATGCCGACCTTTCCGTTGCAGCATACAAAAACGGCTGGGAACATGCCGGATGGAATACGAAAAGTGATTCAGAAACAGGACTTACCCGGTACACCGTCACCGGAAATGTCACATTCTATGCCGTGTACCGCAAGGACATCACCGTGACATTCGTGGACTTTGCACAGACCTATAAGAGGGAAGGCTCCATGTACAACAACGACACCTATGCCCTTATCGATGCGCCACAGTGCAGTACCTATGGCGGATGGGAAAATGTGTCGGATGTTATGGCAGTAGGATTTAACAGCAGGGCAGACATTACTGCGGAAGGTGCTGAAAAGATGGAGGTAAAGTCAGGGGAGGAACATTTAAAAATCCCGGACAGCATTACCTACTATACCGTGTGCCGGGCAGACGTAACACTGACCTATGAATTAAACGGCGGAACGGAAAATGACACCACAAAGCCGGTAACGAAAACCGTGTACTGCAATGCGGCCGCCCCGCAGGAAGTAAAGGGCTTTAAATTACAGCTTGGCGAAAGTGTAAAGGAATCCGTTGACCTTGACGGCTATACCCATTCCTATGCATTTGCGACATGGGCCGAAAACAGCCCGGAGAGCGAAACACGCTTCCCATGCAATGCAGATTATGTCTTAAAGGAAAATACGACTATGTATGCCCTCTGGGATGAAACGGTGACACCGATTACCTACTATATCGAATTTGACGGCAATGCAGGCACAGCCGCAAGAAACATTCCTGATAAAATGGAGGTGCAGTACGGAGAGGAAGTCGTTCTTCCGGAGCAGAAGCCGGAAAGGACGGGATTTACCTTTATGGGATGGAATACAAGAACGGACGGACAGGGAACGGAGTACCAGCCGCAGGATACGGTAAAGAACCTTACAACCGTAAACCACGCCACGGTAAAACTGTATGCCCGGTGGAAACAGCGCCGTATTATCCTTGTAAAGGCGGCATCTACAGTTTATAACGACACCATCATCAAAAGAATCCCCGGTGACGAGGAGTGGTATGATTCGGTAGGGCATTTAACCATCGATGAACTGAAAAACTACCCGGATGAACTCTGCGAGCAGGTATGGCATATCGACAAGCAGGGTAATATCACACGGGTGAAATAACACCTAAACGATGTATTTTTGTTGCAGTAAATGAAGAACAGGGTGTATGATTAAACTAAATATAAAATTAAAGAATATCCCCTGTTATGTATATATGAATATTTGTTATTTTAAGGAAGAAAATGGAGAGGTATATGGGGATAAAAGATTTAACAGAAAAGATACTGGAAGAGTATAATGACATTTTTGCTGATATTGTCAATGTACTGGTATTCAAAGGAAAACAGCGCATAAAGCCGGAGACACTTGTAAATACCGGTGTGTATTCCCAGTATAAAAATGACAAAACCGGTGTCTTACACGAGCAGGAGCGGGATGTCGCAAAATACTGGATGAACGGAAAAGTACAGATAGCCCTGTGCGGACTGGAAAATCAGACTGCCGTTGAGCCGAAAATGCCGCTGAGGGTGTTTGGCTATGAGGGTGCATCTTACCGTGGACAGTTGGAAGAAAAAAGTGCCGTGCCGGTGATAACACTGGTACTGTACTTCGGAAATGAACACTGGAGGGCAGAAAAGCATTTAAAAGACCTGTTTGACATTCCGGAGGGCATGGAAGAATATGTTAATGACTTAAAGATTAACGTATTTGAAATTGCATGGCTCACAGATGAGCAGATATCCATGTTTAAGAGTGATTTCAGGATAGTGGCGGATTTTTTTGTTCGAAAGAGAAAGAATAAAGATTATGTGCCGGATAATAAGACTGAAATCCGTCATGTGGATGCAGTATTAAAGATGCTGTCTGCGGTAACCGGGGACAGAAGATATGAAAATATTTTATCAGACGGAAAGGGAAAGGTGAGCAATATGTGCGAAGTAGCTGAAAGACTTGAACAAATGGGCATTGAAAAAGGCAGACTTGAAGGTGAGCAGATGACAGTGTACAGTTTTGTGCAGGACAAAACCATAACACCGGAACAGGGCGCTCATAAGCTGAATATCAGTGTCGCAGAACTTGAAAAAAAGATGAAAGAAGCAGGATATACTTATCCGGTATTCTAAAAAAATTCTAAAAATTTCTTGTGAAGATTTTTTAACTTTTAAAATCTTGTCAAGCATTTTTGAAAATCCCCAAAATCTTTGACATCTTCTTTATTATTTGATATGATGTAGAGAAAAATATTTTTAAAGGAGTTGATTTTTTGGATACGGACAGTATCACGCAGTTGATTTTAATTATTATTCTGCTTGCGTTATCTGCTTTTTTTTCATCAGCAGAAACAGCATTTACAACTGTAAACCACATTCGCATCAGAACCCTGATTGACGAGGGGAACAAGAGGGCGGTCATTGTGTCAGACATTATTGCACATTCACAGAAGATGTTAAGTGCGATTCTGATTGGAAATAACATTGTCAATATTTCAGCATCGGCGCTGGCAACATCGCTGACAATTAAAATCTGGGGCAATTATGCCACGGGTATTACAACAGGTGTGTTAACGATTGTTGTATTAATTTTCGGTGAAATTACACCCAAAACGACAGCAACCGTTTATTCAGAAAAGTTTGCGCTGGTATATGCACCGGTTATTAAAGTACTGATGACCGTGCTGACACCGGTTATTTATGTGGTAGATGTTCTGGCAGGATTCTTTTTACGATTGTTCCATATTGATACGAAGAATCATAAAAAGACAATTACAGAAACAGAACTGAGAACATTTGTTAATGTCAGCCATGAAGAAGGTGTCATTGAATCAGATGAAAGACAGATTATTAACAATCTATTCGATTTTGGTGATGCAGAAGCTAAAGATGTTATGATACCGAGAATTGATATGGTTGCCGCAGATATTACGACGGGATATGATGAGATTCTGGCACTGTTTAGGGAAACGATGTATTCGAGGATTCCGGTGTATGAGGAAGAACAGGATAATGTTGTCGGCATTTTAAATATAAAAGATTTAATTGTTGCGCCGCATGGCACACAGTTTGAAATCAGAAAAATCATGCGCAAGCCTTATTATGTTTATGAACATAAAAATATTTCCGAACTGTTTAAGGAAATGCAGAAACAGTCACAGGGGATTGCAATCGTATTAGACGAATATGGTTCTACGGCAGGCATGATTACAACAGAGGATTTATTGGAAGAAATCGTCGGGGAAATCCGTGATGAGTATGATAATGATGAAACAGAACCATTTGTTAAAATCGATGATTATACATATCATATTGACGGAACGTATAAATTAGATGATGTCAATGAAAAATTGTCAACAGCCCTGACATCTGAAGATAATGATTCAATCGGTGGTTATATTATTGAAAAGCTGGACAGGATTCCGGCGGCAGGAGAAAAACTGCGCGTGGATAATCTGGAATTTACAGTAGAAAAAGTAGAATCCAACAGAGTTGTATCTGTGATTTTAAAAGTTTTTTAGTATAACCGGGCTTTTCCTTTCATAGGATAGATTAAGAAAAATGAATCTTGAATCTGGAGGGAAAATGGCAGTAAAAGGATTTCAACTTGTAAAAACATTGATTATAGCATATGTAATAACGGCAGTTTTGCTTCTGTTAACGGCCTTCGGGCTGTATCGTCTGCATTTGTCAGACTGGCAGGTAATGGCAGCTGTCGTTATTATTTATGCTCTTTCATGCTTTGCCGGCGGCTATATTTTAGCAAAAGCACAGAAAAGCAGAAGAATGTTGTGGGGCATGGGCTTTGGTATTTTATATTTTACCGTGCTGACGGCTGCCGCCTTTATTCTTACAAAAGGGGCAGATATGGATATGACAGCACTTGTAAAGGCACTGATTGTCTGCCTTTTGGCAGGTGGAGCCGGAGCATTTGCAACGCCTGAATAAAATAACAGAAATGTCAGGATTAAAGCTGTACTGTAAGATGTCCGGATTGCATCAGTGCTGAAATTTTATTAAGAAAAATTAAAGGAAAATCAGATTCTTTGCAGAATATATAAAGTATAGGCGCTTTTAACAGGATGGACTGTTTACCGGATAGGAGGCTTTGAATGAATATCAGGGAAGAACAGGAAAAATACGAGCATGAGCATTTAAGCAGATTTGCCAGCTTCAGTGATGAATCGCAGGGGCGGGACAGACCGGAAGAACCCTGTACGGTGCGCCCTGCATATCAGCGGGACAGGGACAGAATTTTACACTGTAAGTCGTTTCGGCGCTTAAAGCATAAGACGCAGGTTTTTCTGTCGCCGCAGGGGGATCATTACAGAACGCGGCTTACGCACACACTGGAGGTGTCCCAGATTGCAAGAACAATCAGCAGGGCGCTGCGGTTAAATGAAGATTTGACAGAGGCAGCTGCACTGGGACATGATTTAGGACATACGCCGTTTGGACATGCCGGAGAACGGACATTAAACAGAATCTGTCCGATGGGGTTTGTTCATTCAGAACAGAGTATCCGCATTGTGGAAAAACTGGAAAAAGACGGACAGGGGTTAAATCTTACAAAAGAAGTGCGTGATGGTATTTTAAACCATCAGACATCGTCCATGCCGTCCACACTGGAAGGAAAAGTCGTCCGGCTTTCCGATAAAATAGCTTATATTAACCATGATATTGACGATGCAATCCGGGCAAAAATATTCAGTGAAACGGATATTCCGAAAGCCTTTACAGAAGTGCTTGGAGATACTACAAAATCAAGGCTGAATACGATGATACAGGATATTATTCATAACAGTATCGGGAAGAATGAAATCTGTATGTCTGATGAAGTGCATCAGGCAATGATGGAGCTGCGCAAATTTATGTTTGGCAGTCTTTATCAGAATCCACTTGCAAAAAGTGAAGAAGCAAAGGCAGACAAGCTGATTACGGAACTGTATGGATATTATATGGATAATATAGAAGCGCTGCCGGACAATTACAGAAGATTTATTACAGAGTGCGGCGAAACGCCGGAACGTGTCGTGTGCGATTATATAGCAGGCATGAGCGACCAGTATTCGGTTGCCAAATTTGAAGAAATATTTGTTCCGACATCGTGGAAAGTATAAGAGGAAGGATGAATCAGGTTGGTGAAAACAGATGTACGCAAGTGAAGTAATTGATGAAGTTGTATCGCGAAGCGACATAGTGGATATTATTTCCGGATATATCAAACTGAAGAAAAACGGCAGTTCGTATGTCGGGCTGTGTCCGTTCCATAATGAAAAATCTCCGTCTTTTTCCGTATCACCGGGAAAGCAGCTGTATCACTGTTTCGGCTGCGGGGTGGGCGGCAATGTCATTACATTTGTTATGGAATACGAAAATTATACGTTTCTTGAAGCCGTAAAATACTTAGCAGACAAAGCAGGCATGCAGCTTCCCGAAACGAGTTATTCGGAAGAAGAAAAGAAAAACAGGGACTTAAAGGCAAAGCTTTTAGAGATTAATAAAATAGCGGCAACGTATTATTACCATCAGCTTAAAGCTGAAAACGGTAAAATCGGACTGTCCTATCTTCAAAAAAGAGGGTTAAGCGATACTACGATAAACCGCTTCGGATTAGGATATGCCGGACAGACCGGCAATGCGTTGTATCAGTATTTAAAAAGCAAAGGTTATGATGATGCGTTGTTAAAAGAAACAGGACTGTTTACATATGAGCGGGGAATCCATGACAAGTTCTGGAACCGCGTGATGTTTCCGATTATGGATATTAACAACAAGGTTATCGGTTTCGGCGGCCGTGTCATGGGTGATGCAAAACCGAAATATCTCAATTCACCGGAAACCAAATTATTTGATAAAAGCAGGAATTTATATGGGCTGAATGCGGCGCGCATATCCAGAAAGTCCAATATGATTATCTGTGAAGGATATATGGATGTGATTTCACTGCATCAGGCTGGCTTTACGCAGGCAGTGGCGTCCCTCGGAACAGCGCTGACGCCGGGACAGGCGGCACTTATGAAGCGGTATACGGATAATGTCCTGATTACCTATGACAGTGATGTGGCGGGTGTAAAGGCAGCGCTTAGGGCAATTCCGATATTAAAAGAAGCCGGGCTTACCACGAAGGTTATTAATATGCAGCCGTATAAAGACCCCGATGAATTTATCAAGGCACTGGGGGCGGAAGCGTTTCAGGAGCGGATAGACAAGGCGGAAAACAGTTTCATGTATGAAATCGGTGTTCTTGAGAAAGAATATGACAGAACTGACCCGGCAGAGTCTACGAAGTTTGAGCGGGAAGCGGCGGCAAAGCTGGTGACGTTCCGGGAAAAGCTGGAGCGGGAAAACTATATGCGTGCGGTCTGCGACCGTTTCCACATTGAATTGCAGGGCATGCGGGAGCTGGTCGCATCTCTTGGCAGTAAGGAAGGCATTTTAAGAAGAAATGATTATCCGGCGGCACCGGGACAGCAGCGTGCTGCGGCACCCAAGAAGAAAAAAGAAGACGGTGTCCGTCAGGCAGAGAAAATTCTGCTGACATGGATGATTGAAGATGCCGGAATTTTTGAAAAGGTGAAAGAATACATTTCACCGCAGGATTTTGTAAACCCGCTGTTTAAGGATGTGGCGGACAAGCTGTATGCACAGTATGAAAGCGGCAGTTTAAATCCCGCGGCAATTATCAGTACATACGATGCCGAGGAAACGCACAGTGAAGTTGCGGCGATGTTTAGCATGGAACTGGATAACCGGCTGAATCACAATGAACGCGAAAAAGCACTTAATGATACCGTACTTAAGGTAAAAAACAACAGCATACAGTATCAGATTGACCAGGCGGCAGACCCTGCACAAATCCAGCAGCTTTATACAATGAAAAACAAATTATCAGCAATTCATATTACATTATAAGAGAATAGAAAGGTGACAATCATGGCTAAGAAAAATGAGAATATCGCAGAAGAAACAGTAAAAAAGACAACCAAAAAGGCAAAGACCGAAGGAGAAGCAGTAGAAAAAACAGAAGAAGAAATTGCTGCTGAAATCGCTGCGAAGTTTGATGAAAAATGTAAGGGACTGCTTCAGATTGCCAAAAAGAAGAAAAATGTACTTGATTATCAGGAAATTATGAATTATTTCCTCGATACCGATTTTGAAGCCGATAAGATGGAAAAAGTCTTTGAATTCCTTGAAAATAATAATGTCGATGTTAAGATGGCGGATGATGATACAGACGACGATGAAATTATTTTAGATGATGAAGATGATATTGATATTGAAAAAATTGATTTATCCGTACCGGATGGTGTAGGACTTGAAGACCCTGTCAGAATGTATTTAAAGGAAATCGGTAAAGTGCCGCTGTTAAGCGCAGAAGAAGAAATCGAATATGCAAAGCGCATGGAACAGGGCGATGAAGAAGCAAAGAAGCGTCTTGCCGAGGCAAACCTTCGTCTGGTAGTCAGCATTGCCAAAAGATATGTAGGTCGTGGCATGCTGTTTTTGGATTTAATTCAGGAAGGTAATTTAGGTTTAATTAAAGCGGTAGAAAAATTTGATTACCGCAAAGGTTATAAATTCAGTACGTATGCGACATGGTGGATTCGTCAGGCGATTACAAGAGCCATTGCAGACCAGGCAAGAACAATCCGTATCCCGGTGCATATGGTAGAAACGATTAACAAGCTGGTGCGTGTGTCCAGACAGTTATTACAGGAATTAGGCAGAGAGCCGTCCCCGGAAGAAATTGCAGAGGCAATGGATATTCCGGTAGAAAGAGTACGCGAAATCCAGAAGATTTCACAGGAACCGGTTTCACTTGAAACACCAATCGGTGAAGAAGAAGACAGCCATTTAGGAGATTTTATTCAGGATGATAACGTACCGGTTCCTGCAGAGGCAGCGGCTTCAACACTGTTAAAGGAACAGCTGGTAGAAGTCCTTGGAACGCTGACAGAAAGAGAACAGAAGGTGTTAAGGCTGCGTTTCGGCATGGATGACGGCAGAGCAAGAACCCTTGAAGAAGTCGGTAGAGAGTTTAATGTTACCAGAGAACGTATCCGTCAGATTGAGGCAAAGGCACTTAGAAAGTTAAGACATCCAAGCAGAAGCCGCAAATTGAAAGATTACTTAGACTAATATTAATATAGGAACAATTATGGAAGAACTGAATTTATCAGATAGACTGCGTCTGATTGCCGGTTTGATAAAAAAAGGAAGTAAAGTGGCAGATATCGGTACCGATCACGGATATCTGCCAATCTTTCTTGTAAAGAGTGGAATTACAGACCGTGTGATAGCAATGGACGTCAGGAAAGGACCTCTAAAAAAAGCAGAAGACAATACACGGGCATTTTGTGTGTTCGATCAGATTGAATTAAGACTTTCGGACGGACTGGCAGCACTTGAAAAGGGTGAGGCAGATACCGTTACCATTTCCGGCATGGGTGGAAGACTGATACAGTCGATTCTTACAAACGGTATGGAAAAGCTGGACAAATCAACACGGCTGATTGTATCGCCGCAGTCTGAACTGCGGGAATTCCGGATATTTTTAAAGGAAAAGGGATTTCTTGTTTTAGAAGAACATATGATGACAGAAGATGGTCAGTTTTATGTCATTATGGAATGTGTATACATGGGTGCGGATTATGCACCGCAGACGATCGAGGAAGCAAAGCTTCGGTACGGAGAATCGCTTTTGCGTGAAAAAAACGAGAGCCTGAAAGCATATTTATATAAAGAAAAGCGGATAGCAGAAGGAATTTACACACAGTTATCAGCACGAAACGGACAGGAAGCGGCAGTACAGGAGCGGTTAGGGCAGTTACGGAAGGATTTGGATTGCATTGATTTTGCATTAGAATATTATAATTTTGCGTAAAATACGCAGGATGGGAGAAAAAATATGGGTAAGACATTATTTGAACTGGCAAAGCAGGCACAGCCGGATTATCCGCATCAGATTATTCTGGCAAAGGTTGATGGAAAACTTCATGAATTAAAAGATATGGAAATTGAAAATGAAAAGGTAGAATATATTACAACGGCAG
>OCPP01001429.1_pt1 | contig 12764 bp, 6 predicted proteins | sample 1538211 | NCBI WGS metagenome assembly OCPP01 (sample SAMEA2580193, study PRJEB22360) | human gut metagenome | biome: human gut; feature: human-associated habitat; material: faeces | place: Denmark | collected 2008/2010
TCACCGCGTCCACAGGCATCGCCTCCACGCATATCAACGGCCAAACCATTCATTCGTGGAGCGGCGTCGGCGTGGCCACCGCCCTGAGCGCCAGCCTGCTCAAACTCATCAAATCCCGGCGCAAACGCAAGATTCAGGCCACGGACATCCTCGTCATTGACGAGGTTTCCATGCTGCACGCTTGGCTGTTCGACATGGTCGACCAAGTCTGCCGCGAAGTACGCCGTGATCCACGCCCGTTCGGTGGCATCCAGGTTGTCTTGTCCGGCGACTTCTTCCAGCTGCCGCCGGTTTCGGTGTCCGGGCGCAACCGCGACCTCATCGCCCCCACGCCCGAATTCATCGCCAGTCGCGAACGGTATGCCCGTGCCGGCTTGAACCCCGAAGGCTTCATCACCGAATCGCTGGTATGGCCCGAACTCAACCCGGTGATCTGCTATCTGACCGAACAGCACCGTCAGGATACCGGCGAACTGCTGACCGTGCTCACCGACATTCGCGAAGGCGACGTGACCCAGTCCGACCGTGACGTGCTCGTCACTCGTCTGGGCAAACTGCCCGAGCCCGGCCAGGTCGCCGTCCACCTGTTCCCGGTGAACCGGCAGGCCGACAATCTCAACGACATGCGCCTGAACCAGATCATGCTTGATCCACACGAGTTCCACGCCGAGACAGCAGGCCCTGCCAACCTGGTCGACCGACTCAAAAAGAACATGTTGGCCCCCGAGCGATTGATACTCAAGGAAGGCGCGGCTGTCATGGCCCTGCGCAACGACACCGATCGCCAGTACGTCAACGGCTCGCTCGGCACCGTGCGTGGCTTCGCACAGGAGAACAAGGGCGGCTGGCCGATCGTGGAATTCGAGAACGGCAACATCGTCACCATGAAACAGGCCACATGGGAGATGATGGACGGCGACACCGTGCTCGCCTCCGTCTTCCAGGTGCCGTTGCGCTGCGCGTGGGGCATCACCATCCACAAGTCGCAAGGCATGACGCTTGACCGTGCGGTCATGGACCTGAAGCGCACCTTCGCGCCAGGCATGGGATATGTGGCGCTGTCCCGAGTCGAATCGCTGGGCGGCCTCTATTTGGCCGGCGTCAACGAACGCATGTTCCTCGTCTCGCCCGATGCCGTGGTGCTCGACGGCGACCTGCGCGAAGCCTCGGCCGCGGCCTCCGACCAGTTGGCCGATGAAGGTGCAAGCGCGTTCAAACCTGCTGAGCCGGACGAATTCGGTGCCAATCCCGACGATGACTTCGCCCAAGACGCGTTATTCTGACATGATTCATGTTGTGTCGCTAAGAGGATTTGCGCTATACTGATACAGCTAATTCTCAGTAAGAGTGGACCTGATAGCCACTTTGAATGCTCAGCAGGCAACTGCTAGGGGCGAGCCATTTGGCTCGCCCTGTTTCGTACAGTTACAATGTTCAAGACAATGATGTGCATTGTAGCTACGGTGAAAGGTGTTTTATGCGGGGGAAGCGTTACCGGATAGGAATTGACGTCGGTTTGAATTCTGTGGGCCTTGCCGCAGTAGAAGTGTCCGATGAGAACAGTCCAGTGCGTCTGTTGAATGCGCAAAGCGTAATCCACGATGGTGGTGTGGATCCTCAGAAGAATAAGGAAGCGATTACGCGAAAGAATATGTCGGGTGTCGCTCGTCGCACGCGGCGTATGAGGCGTCGGAAGCGTGAGCGCTTGCACAAGCTCGATATGCTCCTCGGCAAATTTGGATACCCCGTTATTGAGCCGGAGTCCTTGGATAAGCCCTTTGAAGAATGGCATGTAAGGGCTGAGCTGGCTACACGATACATCGAAGATGATGAACTTCGCCGTGAGAGTATTTCTATCGCATTGAGACATATGGCAAGGCATCGCGGATGGCGCAATCCTTATCGTCAGGTGGACTCGCTGATCAGCGACAATCCATATTCGAAGCAATATGGCGAACTGAAGGAAAAAGCGAAGGCGTACAACGATGACGCAACTGCTGCGGAAGAAGAGAGCACTCCCGCGCAGTTAGTGGTGGCGATGTTGGATGCTGGATATGCGGAAGCTCCTCGACTGCGTTGGCGTACCGGTTCTAAAAAACCGGATGCGGAAGGCTATTTGCCGGTACGTTTGATGCAGGAAGATAATGCTAACGAGCTGAAGCAAATATTCAGGGTCCAGAGAGTGCCCGCGGATGAGTGGAAGCCGCTGTTCCGTAGTGTGTTTTATGCGGTGTCTCCTAAAGGTTCGGCAGAGCAGCGTGTCGGTCAGGATCCTCTGGCTCCTGAACAGGCTAGGGCATTAAAGGCTTCTTTGGCTTTTCAGGAGTATCGTATCGCGAATGTGATTACGAACCTAAGAATCAAGGATGCTTCCGCAGAACTTCGCAAACTTACTGTTGATGAGAAGCAAAGCATTTATGACCAACTCGTGTCACCTTCTTCGGAAGATATCACATGGTCTGATTTATGCGATTTCCTCGGCTTCAAGCGGAGCCAGTTGAAAGGCGTGGGTAGCTTGACCGAGGATGGAGAAGAACGTATATCCAGCCGTCCGCCTCGATTGACTTCAGTCCAGCGTATTTACGAGTCGGACAACAAGATTCGTAAACCGTTGGTGGCCTGGTGGAAATCCGCGTCTGACAATGAGCATGAGGCAATGATTCGCCTGCTGTCTAATACGGTGGATATCGATAAGGTGCGTGAAGACGTGGCGTATGCTTCTGCGATTGAATTTATCGATGGATTAGATGATGATGCGTTAACCAAACTTGACTCCGTTGATCTCCCCTCCGGTCGTGCTGCATACAGTGTTGAAACTTTGCAAAAACTCACTCGTCAGATGCTGACTACTGATGATGATTTGCACGAAGCACGTAAAACGCTGTTCAACGTTACGGATAGTTGGCGTCCGCCGGCAGATCCAATTGGGGAGCCTCTGGGTAATCCATCGGTCGACCGTGTGCTGAAAAACGTCAACCGATATCTCATGAATTGTCAGCAGCGCTGGGGTAATCCCGTCTCAGTGAACATTGAACATGTGCGCTCTTCGTTCTCGTCGGTTGCCTTTGCCCGCAAAGACAAGCGTGAATATGAAAAGAACAATGAGAAGCGTTCGATATTCCGCAGCTCGTTGAGTGAACAGCTTCGCGCGGATGAGCAGATGGAAAAAGTGCGTGAATCCGATTTACGGAGATTGGAAGCCATTCAGCGTCAAAATGGACAGTGCCTGTATTGCGGCCGTACGATTACATTCCGTACGTGCGAAATGGATCATATCGTTCCCCGGAAAGGCGTCGGCTCTACGAACACGAGGACCAATTTCGCTGCGGTATGTGCCGAATGCAATCGTATGAAATCGAACACTCCATTTGCGATTTGGGCAAGGAGCGAGGATGCCCAAACTCGAGGGGTAAGCCTTGCTGAAGCTAAAAAGCGTGTGACAATGTTTACTTTCAATCCCAAGTCATATGCTCCTCGGGAAGTGAAAGCGTTCAAGCAAGCGGTAATCGCAAGGCTTCAGCAAACGGAAGATGATGCTGCCATCGATAATCGTTCCATCGAATCAGTGGCTTGGATGGCTGATAACCTCCCCCGCCGTATCGATTGGTATTTCAATGCGAAGCAGTATGTGAATTCTGCTTCAATCGATGATGCTGAAGCCGAGACAATGAAAACCACGGTGTCGGTGTTCCAAGGCCGTGTCACGGCATCTGCAAGACGTGCAGCTGGCATTGAAGGGAAGATACACTTTATTGGCCAGCAATCAAAGACTCGTCTGGATCGTCGTCATCATGCGGTGGACGCTTCCGTTATCGCGATGATGAACACGGCTGCTGCGCAGACGTTGATGGAACGTGAATCATTGAGAGAATCGCAGCGTTTGATTGGTCTCATGCCAGGCGAACGTTCATGGAAGGAATACCCCTATGAGGGCACTTCACGCTATGAATCGTTCCATCTTTGGTTGGATAATATGGACGTTTTGCTTGAGCTGCTTAATGATGCGTTGGACAATGATCGAATTGCTGTCATGCAATCGCAGCGTTATGTCCTTGGTAATTCCATAGCACATGATGCCACAATTCATCCGCTCGAAAAAGTGCCGTTGGGCTCGGCGATGAGCGCGGATCTTATTCGACGTGCTTCTACACCGGCCTTGTGGTGTGCTTTGACGCGTTTGCCGGATTATGATGAAAAAGAGGGTTTGCCGGAAGATTCACATCGTGAAATACGAGTGCATGATACTCGGTATTCCGCTGACGATGAGATGGGATTCTTCGCGTCGCAAGCTGCGCAGATTGCTGTGCAGGAAGGGTCTGCAGATATCGGTTCGGCGATTCATCATGCCCGCGTGTACCGGTGCTGGAAGACGAATGCCAAGGGAGTTCGTAAATATTTCTATGGCATGATTCGCGTATTCCAAACTGATCTGCTACGCGCTTGCCATGATGATTTATTTACCGTGCCGTTGCCCCCGCAGTCTATTTCGATGCGGTATGGCGAGCCTAGGGTGGTGCAGGCGCTGCAAAGCGGTAATGCTCAGTACTTGGGGTCGTTGGTTGTCGGTGATGAAATCGAGATGGATTTTTCCAGTCTCGATGTTGATGGTCAGATTGGCGAGTATTTACAATTCTTCTCGCAGTTTAGTGGAGGGAACCTTGCATGGAAACATTGGGTTGTTGATGGATTCTTTAACCAGACGCAGTTGAGGATAAGACCTCGATACCTTGCTGCGGAAGGATTGGCAAAAGCGTTTTCTGACGATGTTGTTCCAGATGGGGTCCAGAAAATTGTGACAAAACAAGGATGGCTACCTCCGGTTAATACAGCAAGTAAGACTGCGGTTCGTATCGTAAGACGCAATGCTTTTGGCGAACCGAGATTATCGTCGGCACACCATATGCCGTGCTCATGGCAGTGGAGGCATGAGTGAATCATGCAAAACCAGTGGCGTGTAATCGACTGTACCGATCTTGACGGCTCCATCTCCTATGAACGGGGAAGGATGCGAGTCGTCAAGAACGATACAGGGGAGTGCGTGGATGTGCCACTTGCTCAGATTGCGGTAGTGCTACTGGGATTGCATGTGCGATGTTCGGCTGCGGTATTACATGAGATGGCACGGTATGGCGTGTCAGTCATGCTCTGCGATTGGCGTGGTGTTCCTGACGCTGCGCTGCATGCATGGACTGACATGCCTACCACAGTTACCACGCGGCAATTGGCGCAGTCGAACATGTCTCTTCCTCGCAAGAAAAGTGCGTGGGCGCGTATTGTACAGATGAAGATTCGTGGACAAGCTGCTTGCCTCGATTCATCAAAACTCGAAGGTGGAGGCTTGCTACGAGGTATTGCAGCCTCTGTTCGTTCGGGTGATCCTTCCAATTGCGAAGGTCATGCTGCACGTGAATATTGGAGGCGAATGTTTCCTCAAGATGAGAAATTCAGAAGGATTCCGGGGCAGGGTTATGGTCGGAATGCGCAGTTGGATTATGCCTATATGGTGCTGCGAGGATTCGCGGTTAAAGCGGTGATAGCAGCAGGATTAATTCCATCTTTAGGCGTGAATCATCACGGGCGCGGCAATTATTTCTGTCTTGCAGATGATCTGTTGGAGGTATATAGGCCGGCAGTGGATTACAGAGTCTCACTGCTGAATGATGAAGACTCGTTGCAGGAGAAGGCAGTAAAGAAGCATTTGGTAGATGCTGTGAATCAACAATTCAACGGTTCCGGTTTGACTATACCGAGCTCATTGAATGATTTTGCGCAGCAATTTGGTTTATATTGCGAAGGCAAAATCGACAGGTTGCAGGTTCCCGAATATGTAGGCGAGTCATGAAACGCGATGAGGACAGTGGCGGCATGTGGTGCTTGGTGATGTTTGATTTGCCGGTCAAGACAAAACGGCAACGGCATGCTGCAACTGTCTTTAGAAATATGTTGCTCGACATGGGATATGGAATGGTGCAGTATTCCGTATATGTGCGGTATACGCCTACGCAATCGGGTAATAGGGCGACGGTCAAAATGATTAAAGACAATCTGCCAGCTAATGGCTTAGTTAGAATTTTGCATATTAGCGATCATCAGTGGTCCACGGCGGCCCGATTTTCTTCTGGAAAACGTGAGATTGAGGAAGAAACGCCTGACTTTCTCACGCTTTTTTGAACGTAGGAGAGTCTGAAAAGATTGAAAAATAGCCCTTCTTGATAGGCTATCAAGCTTATCAAGAAGGGTGAATGCTAATTCCCAGCCCGTAGACCGAATAGTTTTCGGTGAGTTCAAGCTTATCAAGAAGGGTGAATGCTAATTCCCAGCACGAAGCACCGTTGACGCCGCGCGTCATCAAGCTTATCAAGAAGGGTGAATGCTAATTCCCAGCCAACGACTACATCCATACTCACATACCTCAAGCTTATCAAGAAGGGTGAATGCTAATTCCCAGCGAAGAATCCGTGTAGAACTTGGCCTTGTACAAGCTTATCAAGAAGGGTGAATGCTAATTCCCAGCGCCTCATGATGAAGAGTCGCAAATCATCCAAGCTTATCAAGAAGGGTGAATGCTAATTCCCAGCGTGAGCTTGTCCGTGTCTTTCATCAGTGGCAAGCTTATCAAGAAGGGTGAATGCTAATTCCCAGCTATCGATACCAATCAATTCCCGTGGATACAAGCTTATCAAGAAGGGTGAATGCTAATTCCCAGCTGGTTAAGGGTGTTCAGCGTGGCAAAAACAAGCTTATCAAGAAGGGTGAATGCTAATTCCCAGCCGTAAACCTTGTTAAACAAGTTGTCAAACAAGCTTATCAAGAAGGGTGAATGCTAATTCCCAGCCTGTGGCTTCTTCACCTTCGGCACCTTCCAAGCTTATCAAGAAGGGTGAATGCTAATTCCCAGCTTTTCTCCAGCACACGGACGTAATCGGCCAAGCTTATCAAGAAGGGTGAATGCTAATTCCCAGCCCAAGTGTGGGCCGAACTCAACAACTAAGCAAGCTTATCAAGAAGGGTGAATGCTAATTCCCAGCTCAATTCCGCGTCAACTTTCCAGCACATCAAGCTTATCAAGAAGGGTGAATGCTAATTCCCAGCCGCCTCGCCGCCGCACGAGAACGAGTCAACAAGCTTATCAAGAAGGGTGAATGCTAATTCCCAGCTATGGTGTAGCCAACAACAAAAACAAACCAAGCTTATCAAGAAGGGTGAATGCTAATTCCCAGCCCCTTGCGCGTACTGTGCTTGTAGGTGGCCAAGCTTATCAAGAAGGGTGAATGCTAATTCCCAGCTATGGTGTAGCCAACAACAAAAACAAACCAAGCTTATCAAGAAGGGTGAATGCTAATTCCCAGCCCCTTGCGCGTACTGTGCTTGTAGGTGGCCAAGCTTATCAAGAAGGGTGAATGCTAATTCCCAGCTATGGTGTAGCCAACAACAAAAACAAACCAAGCTTATCAAGAAGGGTGAATGCTAATTCCCAGCCGGGTAACAAGGTGGACATGCTCATTGACAAGCTTATCAAGAAGGGTGAATGCTAATTCCCAGCTGTTGAGGGGAACCGTATCAAACCTGATTCAAGCTTATCAAGAAGGGTGAATGCTAATTCCCAGCTGGTTTCCGTGCCGCATTGGTCGCAGTACAAGCTTATCAAGAAGGGTGAATGCTAATTCCCAGCTAGAAGTGCAGATTCCGTTCCTGCAAACCAAGCTTATCAAGAAGGGTGAATGCTAATTCCCAGCAGGACGTGCAACGCAAGTATTTCAAGATCAAGCTTATCAAGAAGGGTGAATGCTAATTCCCAGCTCGTCGATGTGTTCCAAGAGGTTTGGTGCAAGCTTATCAAGAAGGGTGAATGCTAATTCCCAGCTATTGTTCGGGTGCGATGGTGATGATCACAAGCTTATCAAGAAGGGTGAATGCTAATTTTGAATGCTGGAATGCTTGGGTTGATTTGGCTGATTTAGCTGTGATGGCCGCTGCGGGAATGGCCCTTGCGCGGTTGGCGGCAGAGGTTGCGGCGCGGATTGCGGCACTGATTGTTGTGCCAATTGCGTCTGCGGTGAAAAATATGGCGACGGCTGTGTCTGACTGTTTATCGGCGGATGTTCCGGCTCAGGTTGTGGCTGGAATGGAGAATATTGCGGTTGCGCCATTGTATGCCCCTGCCCCTTCATTGCCATTTCATTGGCGCATGGCGAGGGCTGAAAACCAAGATGATGAATCCTGCATGAGTTATCCGTGATTCCTGTACGTTGGTACAGCGCGGAAGGTTGAGCAGCCGACATATGCAGGCTTGTCGGTTCAACTGAATATCTTTAAACTATGACTTCCAATACCCTTCGTATGTCAACCATGTTCCTGCGCACCCTGCGCGAGGACCCCGCTGATGCCGATGTCGATTCAGCCAAGCTGCTGCAGCGCGCCGGCTATATCCGCAAGGCCGCACCCGGTATCTGGACCTGGCTGCCGCTCGGTCTGCGCGTGCTGAACAAGATCGAGGCCATCATCCGCGAGGAGATCAACGGCATCGGCGCCCAGGAAGTGCACTTCCCGGCCCTGCTGCCGCGCGAACCCTACGAGGCCACCCATCGCTGGGAGGAGTACGGCGATAACATCTTCCGTTTGAAGGATCGCCACGAGGCCGATTACCTGCTGGCCCCCACCCACGAGGAGATGTTCACCCTTCTGGTCAAGGACATGTACTCCTCTTACAAGGACCTGCCCGTCACCCTGTACCAGATCCAGACCAAGTACCGCGACGAGTTCCGTCCGCGCGCCGGCCTGATCCGTGGTCGTGAATTCGTCATGAAGGACGCCTACTCCTTCACCATCGATGAAGAAGGCATGCGCAAGGCCTACTATGACGAGCGCGGCGCTTACGAGCGTATCTTCCAGCGTCTTGACCTGAAGTACGTACCTGTGTTCGCCATGTCCGGCCCGATGGGCGGCTCCGCATCCGAGGAGTTCCTGGCTCCGATGCCGATCGGCGAAGATACCTTCGCGCTGGCACCTTCCGGCAAGGCATGGAATGTGGAGGCCCTGAGCACTCCGGAACTACCGGAAATCGATGCTTCCACCACTCCCGCCGCTTCCAAGGAAGCCACCCCGGATGCCAAGACCATCGATAACATGATCGAGCGTGCCAACGCCGACCACCCGCGTACTGATGGCCGTGAATGGCAGGCTTCCGACATCCTCAAGAACGTGGTGATCACCGTCAAGCACCCTGAGGATGAAGAGCATGACGAGCCGTGGCGTGAAGTGATTGTCGTCGGCGTGCCCGGCGACCGTACGGTGGATATGAAGCGACTGGAAGCCCAGTTCGCGCCCGCCGAACTTGAGGAAGCCACTGAGGAAGACCTGAAGCAGCACCCCGAACTGGTGCCCGGTTACATCGGACCGATGGTGCTTGGCCTGCAGGCCGAGGCTGCTGGCGTGAAGAACCCGGTTCGCTACCTGATCGACGCGCACGTGGTCAAGGGTTCCGCTTGGTTCACTGGTGCCGATGAGAACGAGGTCGACTACTACAACCTGGTGTACGGCCGTGACTTCAAGGTCGACGGCGTGGTGGAAGCCGTTGAGGTTCGCCACGGCGACATGAGCCCGGATGGTTCCGGTCCGTTGAGCTTCGAGCGTGGTGTGGAAATCGGCCAGGTGTTCCAGCTGGGTCTCAAGTACTCCAAGGCACTGGACCTGAAGGTGCTCGACCAGAACGGCAAGGCCGTGCCGGTGTGGATGGGCTGCTATGGCATCGGTGTTTCCCGCGTGCTGGCCTGCATCGCCGAAACACACCACGACGAAGCCGGCTTGGCTTGGCCGTCCGTGATTGCCCCGGCCGCCGTGCACGTGGTGGCCACCGGCAAGGACGCCGTGGCGTTTGAAGGTGCCGAGAAGCTGGTCGCCGAGCTTGAGGCCAAGGGCCTTGAGGTTATTTACGATGACCGCAAGAAGGTGTCTCCGGGCGTCAAGTTCAAGGATGCCGAGCTGATCGGCGTGCCGCTGGTCGCCGTGGTCGGCCGCGATTACGTCAACGACGGCACCATCGAACTGCGCGACCGCAACGGCGAAAACAAGGTCGCCGTGCCCGCCGCCGAAGCCGCCGACGCGCTCGCCGAGCGCTTCGCCGCCCTCAGCTGAGTCCCACTTACTCAGCCTCGGCGTTAATCGCATCAAGCGCCATTCTGCCCAGTCGCAGAATGGCGCTTTGTTGTGGATAACCGAAACTTATCCACATTCTTAAAATTTCAACTGCGTCACAGTATCCACATTTGCCAGTTGCCCTTGTGCGCTTCAAACGTCATGCCTCACAGTGGAGGTACCGCTGGGGCGTGCAAGCCGGCAATGAAGCCGGAGACAGGCTCCGGCGGTCCACATCCAAACAACAGGCCAGCAGGCCGAGGAAAGGACCGATCATGGCAAATCAACAAGCAGCAGTGACCGTCACCGGCTTTGTGGCCGGTGATCCGACACTAGGCGGAACCGAGAGCTTCCGCGTGCTGACATTCCGTATGGGCAGCACGCGCAGTCGACTCAACCCGACTACCAGACAATGGGAGGATTACGGAACCGCATGGGTGGGCGTCAAAGCGTTCCGTGCTTTGGCCGTGAACGCCGCCAGTTCGGTTCGCCGCGGTGACCGCATCATTGTGGTCGGCTCACTCATCACCGAGCAGTGGACCAATGAGCAAGGCGAACCGCGCAGTAGAACCGTTCTCGAAGCCACCAACATTGGGCATGACCTGACCTTCGGCACCACGTCGCTGATCAAGCCACAGCGTGCCGGTAATGGGAACGGAGGCAATGGTGGCAACGGTAACGGCAATGCCAACGGTGCCGTCGAAGGTATGGATGGCGGAAACGGGCAACGAGCATCGTCGCCGTACGTTAGGCCAACGCAATATGGCGCGGGCGGTGCCGCATCCGGTGTGGGTATTGACCCGTATGCGACCTCGTCGGAATCTGGCCCCGTCGAATTTGGGGTCACCTCCGATTCCGGCCAATCGCCGTCGCCATCAACCGAGTCCGCGGCCGTGGCCGATGCCGTCATGTCGCAACCGGACGCCGACACCAATCAACCACAGCCCGTGGCCCAACAAACCTACGTCGACGGTTTCGCCGAATCTTCCAATCCCAGTGATTCCGAATTCTGAGTGCCAACCATACATCATGAAAAACCGCTGTGTTCGCCTGTAATCGAGGCAAACACAGCGGTTTTCCTTTACATAACGGGGATTACCAAATACGCACACGGTCCTTGGGCGCGAGCCACATGGCGTCGCCTTCGGTCACGCCAAAGGCATCGTAGAAGAGGTCCACGTTGCTGGCGATGCCGTTGGTGCGGAATTCGGCCGGAGAATGCGGGTCGATCTGCAGGTACTGTTCGGCCAGCTCGTCGCGGTTCTTGGTGCGCCAGATGGAGGCGTAGCTCAGGAAGAAGCGCTGCAGGCCGGTGAATCCGTCCATTTCGGGGGCGGTATCGAGCAGTGCCTTGATGGCGGCGGGGGAGCCGTCTTCTTTGGCGTCGGACTTACCTGCCGCCTTGCCGAGCGCGAATGCATACGCCTTGAGCGCGATGTTCACGCCGCCCAAATCGCCGATATTCTCGCCGATGGTCAGCGCGCCGTTCACGTGCGGTGCCTTATCAGGCTCGTCAGCGTACTTCTCGGCCAGCTGCAGCGGCACAAAGCTGTTGTACTGGGCGATCAATGCGCCGGTACGGGCCTCGAAGTTCTTGCGATCCTCGTCGGTCCACCAGTTGTTGAGCTTGCCGTCGCCGTCGTACTGCGAACCCTGATCGTCGAAGCCATGGCCGATCTCGTGGCCGATCACTGCGCCGATGCCGCCATAATTCGCCGCATCCTCGGCCTTCGGGTCGAAGAACGGGGGCTGCAGAATCGCGGCCGGGAACACGATGACGTTCATGCTCGGCTCGTAGTAGGCGTTCACCGTCTGCGGATTCATCAGCCATTCGTCCTTGTCGACCGACTTGCCGACCTTGGCCAGCTGATAGCCGGTCTCGTACAGGTTCGCGGCCTTGGCGTTCTCGGCGGGCAGCGCATCCGCGGAAACACTCAGCGCCGAATAATCGCGCCAGTGGTTGGTGTAGCCGATCTTCGGCGTGAACTTGGAGATCTTCTCCAGAGCCTTGGCCTTGGTGTTCTCGCCCAGCCAATCGGAATTGGTGATGGACACGCGGTAGGCGTCAATCAGATTGGCGACCAGCTCTTCCATGCGGCGCTTCGAGCTTTCGGGGAAGTGCAGGCGCACGTATTCGCGGCCCACATCTTCACCACAAATGCCGTTGACCAGGCTCACCGCGCGCTTCCAACGATCGCGCTGCTTCTTGGCACCGGAGAGCACCTTGCCGTAGAAGTCAAAGTTGGTGGTGTCGAAGTCGCGAGACAGGGAGGAGGCGAAGCCCAGAATCATGTGAACACGGGCCCACAGCTTAAGGTCGGCCAGATCGGCCTCGGCCCAGAACGCATCAAGACCAGTGAGGAAGCTCGGCTCGTGCACAATGACGCGCGCGAACACAGACTTGAAATCAATCGGCTGAGCCTTGGCGGCTTCGGTGGCGTCATAAGCGGTCTGCCAAGCGTCGATCCAAGAACCGAGATCGAAGTTTTTCAGCGTGGCGGCCAGATCGGCGTAATCGGTGGGGTTGTAGGTCTTCACCGAGTCGCGCGTGGCCACATTGTCCCAATGGTTGGCGGCGATCTTGGTTTCCACGGCAAGGAAGTGGCGGGCCATGCCGAGCGCGGCTTCGC
>OCPP01001443.1_pt1 | contig 12616 bp, 8 predicted proteins | sample 1538211 | NCBI WGS metagenome assembly OCPP01 (sample SAMEA2580193, study PRJEB22360) | human gut metagenome | biome: human gut; feature: human-associated habitat; material: faeces | place: Denmark | collected 2008/2010
GGTGCGATCTTCGGAAACACCATGTTCGCGCAGCACGGACACTGCAGCATCCGCTGCATTTCGCTGTGAACCAGTTTTTTCCCACATCTGCCGCAGAACTGATTGTCACGATACCACACAAATAAATGCCATGCAGTAGCAGCTGCGAGGACACGTTCCTTCGGCTGCATTGGACGGACATCAAACATCTTATAAAAACGAAACTCGCCAATCTTGGTATCCGCTCCTATTTCAGTCAGAAAGTATTCTTCCTCCCCTATAGAAAAAAGATAAATACAAGACGGCACTTCTCTTCCCAGTATATTTTCGTTGTAATCCTTCCACTGCTCATAAGTCAAAAACTGCAATTCTCCATTATATTCCAGATATACCGTTCGCTCTCCAAAACCAAACATCCTGCTGCCTGCATGCGGTACTTTCTTTTTATATGAATTATCCAATTGCATTGGTGCAATATCCTGTATCATTTCCTTAGATTCCTTTCATTTTGAAGCTTTTCCTATTGTAAAACATTTTGATTTTTTGTACAATAAGATTATATTGTTGTAAAAAAAAGAGGCTGCCGGATCATGGCTGCTTCCAAGGGGTTTTTATCATGTATCACAATAAAAAAATCGGGATTTTTATCTCCCACATTATGGGATTTTACCAGAAGAATGTATGTCAGGGTATTATTGACAAAGCTCTGGAATACGGTTACACTGCTGAGATTTTTGCTTCTATGGATGGGGAGAATCTCGGGGACTACAGTCTGGGAGAGGAAAGCATTCTGACATTGCCGAATTTTGATGATTTAAGCGGTGTTATTTTTGCGTCTGAAACTTATCCAAACGAACAGTTAAAGGATCAGATCTATTCCCTGCTGAAAGAAAAATGTCACTGTCCTATCATAGAGATTGCTGTTTATAAGCAGCAGTTTCCTTCGGTTTCCTTAGAAAATAACCATCCTTTTTTTGATATTACAGAACATCTCATCACAGAACATCACTACAAAAATATCTGTTATTTTGGATGTGCCGATGAGAGTTTCTTTTCGGATGCCAGAGAAAAGTTTTACCGGGACGCATTAAAAAAACATGGCATTGCACCACACGCACATTCCATCTATACCGGAACCTACACTGCGCAGTCCGCTGCTGAAGCACTCCGCTTCTTTGAAGAAAATGAAACAAAACCGGATGCGGTTGTCTGTTACAATGATAAACTGGCACTTTTATTAATGACTGCTGCCATCTCTGCCGGTTATCATATTCCAGAGGACCTTGCGATCACCGGCTGTGACCACAGTGAAGAAGGACAGAATCTCACACCTTCTCTCACGACCGTCTCTTTCCCTGTCTATGAACTTGGGGAAGCTTCCGTAGAAAAACTGATGAAATTAATCCATGAGGAAAATGTTCCTGCCATCACTGTGGTACATGCACAGATGGTTCTGGAAAATTCCTGTGGATGCAGTCTTACAAAAGAGACTCCTGCTATTTACTTTGAGCAGAAACTGACCAGTCAGATTGCTTCTCTGGAGTCTTCTATTTTAAGTTCCATGAAAATGTCTGCTGAATTCCAAAATATTGCCGACATAGATGAAGCGATGGATCTGTTGGAGAATTACGTTCATTCTATTCCAAACTGTTCCGAATTTTATCTGTGTCTGTACGCCAACTGGGACAGCGTTTCCCAGCACATACTGGAATTAACGGAAAATGAAATGGATTTTGAGCCAAGTCAGGATGAGATTATTTTAAAATTAAGTCTGCGGGATGGCAAAAGACTGCCGGAATGCAGTTTTACCAAGCGTTCCCTCCTGCCGGAACATATCTACAGACAGTCAGATTCTGCCTACCTTTATTTTCCGCTGTTCTTCAAGAATAAGACTTTTGGCTATATTGCCTTAGCTTACGAGAACAACCGCATTGACTATCACTTCCAGCTCGTGCACTGGTTCATGAATATCAACCAGTTATTAAAACGTTTGAGTGACGCAAAACGTACTTCCATCCTCGTCTCTCACTTGGAGGACATTTACACCAAGGATGCGCTGACCGGACTTTATAACAAACACGGCTATCTGCACCGTGAAACGCTGTTACTTCAGGAAGCTGCAGAAAACCAAAGTACTGTGACCTGTTTTCTGTTTGATTTAAACCGCCTGAAATATATCAATGACCACTATGGTCATAATGAGGGGGATTTTGCGATTCAGGTCATCGGACATGCCCTATCCAGTGTCACCCGTTCCACCGATATCTGCGCAAGATTCAGTAGCGATGAATTTTATCTGCTGACAATGGATTACACAAAAGAAGATGCCGATGAACTCCTCACCCGCGTCTATAAGTACTTAGATAATTATAATAAAATAAGCCACAAGGAATATAATATCTCTGCCAGCGGCGGCTATGCCCAGTCCACACCGGGTGCATCCCTTTCCAAAGAAGATGTCAAAGCTTTATTTTCCAAGGCAGATGAACATATGTACCAGCAAAAACAGATTTTTCATCAGGATTTGGATAAATAAGCATTGTGACGGTATTCTGTCGGAGATACTCCACAGGTTGCTTTAAAAATTTTCATAAAATGCTTTTCATTGTCATACCCGACTGCCTGACTGATCTCGATAATCTTCATATCGGTTTCGGTCAGGAGTTTTTTTGCCTCTCTCATGCGGATTTCCTTGAGATAATTCACAAAATTGCTTCCGGTATACTGCTTGAATGAGTAGGAAAACAGGGAGTAATTCATGGAAATATAATTGGAGACAACCGCCATATTCAGATCCTTTGCATAATTTTCTTCTATATAATCCACAGCCATTTTGATTTTCTGTACATTCTTGTTCTGGTCATAGCTGCTATTGATCTTCTCATGAAGCTGCAACACAAATTCCATTACCTTGTCCTCGTAGGAATCGATACAATTTTCACTCCAGATTTCTTTGCATTCCAATAAAAGTTCTCCCTCTGTCTCTAAAGCATTCTGATAGGTTTTCTCTACCTCCGTAAAGAAATCTTTCATACAGCTCTCAAAAACAGCCTCATCAATTCTTCCATTTTTCACTTCATAAAAGAACTGATGAAAACTCTTTTCCAGATCGTCTGTATGATCTGTTCCGATCAACTGGACGCGTTGGATTCTGGCTGCCTCCTCTGTCAACTTAGCGGCCTCCGTGATAAGACCTTCCGGTATCTTTTCCTGAAATACACCGTACTGCGCTTCCACTTTATTGCGGACAAATGCTTTCTTTCGCATCATGACAGACTCCGCATATGCCTGACGGATGCTCTCTAAGCCACAATGCGCCGCACTGATTCCAATGTAACCATCCTGCAATTCGTTTTTCAATAAGAGGGAAAGGTTCTCTGCCGGAACAATAAAAATATCATTGTCATTCATATTTTTCATGAAAATATAATTATCGTCGGACAGTTCTCCTCTCTTGACCTGATTCTGGCAGCACACATAATAATTTCCGGTATAAAAATGATCTGCATACTGACTTTCGATTGTGCGCTGTTCCTCCCCGGAAATCTCATCGGAAAGCATCAGGTGCCGCATCTGCTGATAACCAATTTTCTGATTGTTCTCCTCTTTCTCTTTCCGGCTCTCAATCTCTGCATTGAGTTTTTTTAAGATTTCGGTGATTTTTTCACGCTCAATCGGTTTTAAAATATACTCCCGCACCCCGTTTCTTAACATTTCCACCGCATAGGCAAAATCATCATAACCACTGATTGCCACGGTAAGTGGAATATGTTCGAGGCTCTGCATTTTCTGTACCAGTTCGATGCCATCCATCTTCGGCATACGGATGTCCGTAAACATCACATCAATCTCCTGCTCTTTCAGAATTTCAAGCGCAGTCTCTCCATTGTTGCACTCCATAATGGTCTCGATTGGCACACCACTTCGCATAATCATTGTTTTGATTCCCTGACGGATCATTTTCTCATCTTCAACGATCAAAACTGTTTTCATTATCTTCCTTACCCTCTTCTAATCCTGTATCTCTCTTCTGTCACAGTCCCCTGTGCCTTTATTTTTCACTTATGCTCCGGGTCATTTTCCTCTGACTGTCTATGCGTGATTGGAATCCGGACCATAATTTTTGTATAACACCCCAATTTGGATGCGATCTCGATTCCATACTGATCTCCAAATGCAATATGGATACGGTCCTGTACATTTTTCAGACCAATTCCATTGCCGGAGCCTCCGTTGGAATCAATTTTTCCTGCAATCTTTAACCGAAGCTTCTCCACTTCTTCTTCTGACATACCTTTTCCGGCATCTGTGATCTCGATCACACAGTCATCTCCGTCTAAAATGCCCTTGATATAGATATTTGTGTCCTCTGCCATCTGTTCGATTCCATGATAAATGGCATTCTCGACGATCGGCTGCAGGGACATCTTCGGAATCTCCTGTTTTAATACCAGTTCCGGCAGGTTTAACGACAGATAAATCTCATAATCAAACCGCAGATTGATCAGAGCCATGTAGTTTTTAATGTACTCTAACTCCTGCTCCACAAGCACATTTCCTGATACCCACTTCATACTGTAACGCAGCAGTTTCCCCAATGCGGTCACCGCATCAGAAATGGCGTATTCTTCATCAATCTCTGCCATCATCTTAATCGATTCTAACACATTATAAATAAAATGTGCATTGATCTGATTCTGCAAAGCCCGGATCTCAGAATTTTTTGCTAACATCTCACGGTTTAAATTATCTTCCATCAGCTCCTTGATACGTTCCAACATCTTATTGATCTGCGTTCCGAGTTCGCCCATCTCATCTTTGCCACAGTTTTCGATCGCGACATCAAGATCACCCTTCTGTACTTTTCGAATGGACTTTAAGATCTCATAAAACTGCTTTAACAGATGCTGCACAATACGGTTGATAAAGAACGCCAGCAATATGATAAATGCCAGCATGACAGCCACAAACACATCACGCATAAAATATACATTATGAACATTTTTTGTGATATCCTTCACACAGATCAGTGTACCAGAGAGTTCGCGCACCTGCATATAAGAGATTACAAGATTTTTTCCATCCAATTTTTTATAAATGGTCTGTATCTTGTCCTCTGTGGGACGCTGTTTTAAAATATCGTCAAGCAGCGCTGAAAATTCTGTCTGCTCTTTCTGTCCAAAATAGGTTACTCCCTCATCCGAATAAAAGAAACTCCACTCATCCTCAATTCCCTCGTACAGGCTTGGAAACATATTCTCCATCGTCATGGCAGACTCGATCACACCAACTTTTCCATTGGCACTGTCAATAATCGGTGTGACAAGTGAAATAATCTTCCGATTCTGGTTCATCGTATAGGAATTGAAAATATTATCTGTGTAATCAAAATTCCAGCCGACATATTTATCCTGCTTGGACCACTCCTGTTTTTTCATACGGGATGCATTGTATAAAATGGGCATCATCTCCTGCACACTGTCATTCACCGCATAGACACGGACACCATACAGCAATGGGTTATTGTTAACTAACCGTTCCAACGCCGACACTTCGTTATTTTTAAAATCCAGCCAGTCGGCCGTAGAGATTTCTCCCCCAATCGCAGATGCATTCAACATTTGAAGCAGGGAATCATCACTTAAGAAAAACTGTGTGGACATATTGATAGAATCAATCTTTGTCTTGATTCCATCCTCATTCCGCTGCATTGTATATTCCATGTAATCCATGTTCTCCTGCACCGCATTCTGCTCCATAACATAGAACAAAACCCCTGCTAACACCCCGATTGGAATCACCATAAACAGAATGATAATACTGGTAAATTTGATATTTAGCTTTGTATTTCGAAACAGCTCTCTTATTTTTTTCATTCGCTAATTCCCATTTTTTCCTTTGCTGCATTCATTAATACTGTTTTCTGTTTCAAAACTTCCTGATAGCCCATGGCATTCCTTTTTCCCACAAATTCTTCAAATATTTCATCAAACTGTGCTTCATTTGATGCGAGAAGAAGCTTTGGCAGTGTCTCACTCCAGAGTTTGGTACATTTTTCATCCATAGCTGCAATTTCAGGACTTGTCGACAAACTCACATCATACTGTCCATTGTAGACTGTATATTTGCATGCCCACACGAGTAACTGTTCAGTAGCAGGACCTGCCTTCTGCTCCCACTGAAGTTGCATGACATTATTCTGCAGCATCCAATAAGCATCATCTGCGCCGTATAACCTGTCGTAAGTCTCCCGGTCGGAATTTAAAATTTTGCTGACGTCCTCTTTTAATACCGGCTTACCATCCACGATATCGTAAGTAACCCCTTCCACACCGAGATAGATCAACATCTGTCCATGCTCACTCATCATATAGTCCATAAACGCTATGGCGCGTTCCGGATATTTACAATTTTTTGAGATCAGCGTCAATGTCCATCCATTCATATTGTTAGTCGGCAGTGTCGGATCATCCCCATTGGAATTTCTCGGTCCCTCAACCGCCATGTAAATGCTGTCCGGATCATTCTCATACAATGCTTTTTGCTGTGAGATCGTATCACTGTACTGATAGAGCATACAAAAATACCGACCTTTTGCCAGTTTTTCTTCCATCTGTATCCGTGTATCCACAAAGATATCATTGGCAAGCAGCCCTTCCTCCCCCAGTTCACGGAACATTTTTAACCATATAACATACTCTGGGTCTGTATATCTGTCATAATATTTCCCATCCTTTTCCCACGGAACCGCAAGAAAATTCATCAGATATTTGTCAAAGGAAACATTTCCCTGATTATCAAATACATGGGATCCCACCGGGATCAATTTTTCCCCATTCACCTCAGGAAACATCTCTGCCGCTTTCTCCACTGCTGCTTTAAATCCTTCCGGTGTTGTCATATCCGGACTTCCAATTGCCTCATAAATATCTTTACGTACCAGAAACGTCTGATTGGATATGATGTCATCATGCTCTTTCACCTGTTTTGGTGTAACCGTGGAACACGGATATCCATAAATATTGCCATCATCCATTGTATACCAGTTCACCACATCTGCATCTGTGACCTGCCAGAAATAGGCATCATAATCATCTGCAAGTTCATTTAATGCATAGACCATGTTCTCTTCGATCATCTGGTTCACCTGTGGCTCCCAATACCCTAATGTGATCAGATCAGGCAGAGAATCCGATGCGATCAGTGCATTTAATTTTTCTGTTTCATTCCCGATTGGTGTAATAAAATTAATATTTACTCCTGTCTCCTCTGTAATCTTTTGAGAGACTGCATTCTCTCCCCACGGTATTGCAAACCAGGAATAATTGACATACCAGTCTAACGTAACAGGTTCTCCGGCATATTTTTTCCATGCCGGTGTATCCTCATCACCCTGTGAGGTGTCCTCCACCTGAGATGTCTCCACAGCCTGTCCTTCTCTTTCCGCTCCGCAGCCCGTCAAAACATTTGTCATCCCGGCTGTCATGGTCACTGCCATGCCCCATGCGATCATTTTTCTGATTCTGTATGTAACCATAAAACTTCCCCTTTATTTCTGTTTCCAAGTATCTTTATCATACCATTTTCTTTCGTTTCCCGCAAACCCCGACAGAGCAAATTTCCTGTTTTCATGACATTTTCCGAGTTCTTTTTACTTTCTTTTTAAACACACAAAAGCGCTACCCCAATTTTTTGAGTAGCGTTTCTGTTTTTATCTATTTAGAGAAGAATATGGTAAGGAAACTATTTTATGTACTGTCATTATTCTTTTACAGCACCTGCAGAAATACTGCTGATGATGTATTTAGAGAAGAATGCAAATACGAGTAAAATCGGAATAACAGAAATTGCAACGGCGAGATAAATTGCGCCCTGGTTTGCAGTAATATCTGTTGATGCCCTTAAAGTTGCCATCATAACCGGTAATGTAAATTTCTCATTTTTATTTAAGATAATCATAGGTAACAGGTAAGCATTCCATCCACCGATGAATCCCATGATACTCATGGTTGCAATCCCAGGTGACATGATTGGGATTGCGATTCTGTGGAATGTATATAACTCGCTTGCTCCATCAATTCTGGCTGCCTCGATCAGTGAAGGTGGCATAACGGAAAGTACATACTGTCTTAAGAAAAATACGGTTCCCGGTGAAGCAATTGCCGGAATAATCAATGGGATATAAGAGTTTACCAGATGAAGTTTGGTACATAAGTTATAAAAACCGATCAGACCAAGCTGTCCAGGTATCATCATGAAAATTAAAATCGTCATGAATAATACTTTATTTCCCTTGAATTTGTACATTGCCAGTGCATAAGCTGTCATAGCGGAAAAGTATGCACAGAGTAATGTAGATGGAACTGCTACTTTCAAACTGTTCCACATACCTAAAAACAGGTTGAAGTATTTAAATACAGTAGCCCAGTTTTCTTTTAAATAAACACTCGGAATCAGAGTAAATGATTTCATAATCTCAGATCCGCTTCGTGTTGCGTTGACAATCATTAATAAAAATGGAAACATACACACTACACTAAGCAGGATTAGTAAGATATATAAAATTGTTTTTTTGATTTTATATCCAATGCCGTTCATAGTAATCCTCCTTATTTCGTCTTAGATGAAGCCCGTTTTTTTGCACGGCGTGCTGCTGCTTTCTCTTCATCCTGGTTAAACACTTTTAACTGTATAATGGAAACAGCTAAAATGATAAGGAATAATACATAGGCGATTGCGGATGCATAACCAGTCTGTGTTGTTCCTGTTGTAAATCCAAATTTATAGAGATACATTACCACGGTGTATACGGAGTTATAAGATGCCCCTGCCGGATTTGACATCAGATACGGCAGATCGAACATCTGTAATCCACCAATCAGTGATGTGATTGCTACATAAAGTAACATCGGTCTTAATAATGGTAATGTGATTTTTCCAAATACGGTCCATCTTCCGGCTCCGTCAATTGCTGCTGCCTCGAAATAATCTTTTGAGATTCCCTGCACACCAGCCATTAACATAATGAAGGAGTTACCAAACCACATCCAGGAACTGATCACTGCGATGGTCACACCTGCTGTTGCAGATGATCCAAGCCAGTCGACCGGAGTGTAATTTGCACCAAATAACCGATAGATGCTTGCAATAATCTGGTTGAACGTTCCATAACGCCAATCCAGTAATGTCTGAAATAAGAATGCAACAGATGTTGCTGCAATTAAGTTCGGTAAGTAATAAATAATACGGAAAATTCCAAGTCCTTTGATTTTGTATTTGATATCACTAAATACAATGGTAAGTAAAAATGCAAGTCCGAGCTGTAATACGATATTCACACCCCAGATCCTTACCGTGTTCCAAAGCGCTCTCCAGAAAAATTTGTCTGTGAATACACGCTTGTAGTTGTCAAACCAGACCCAGGATGTCACACCGACTCCTGCAATCTTGGCATTTGTAAAACTGAAATATAAGGTTCTTAATACCGGATAAACACTAAAAATACAAAATACAATAACAAATGGTAAAACGAAGAAGTATCCCACGTTATCATATTTTTTCAAACCATTTTTATTCTTTCCCATATTCTGCCATTCTCCTTCTTCATAACTATCTCAGAGGATAGCCATTCTTTTCCTGTACTCTTTTGTCTTTTCTTACAGTCTGCACATTCACTGTGCAGACTGTAAGAAAAATGATTTTGGAGATATTTTTATCTGTTTACTGTGATTTCAGGATATGTTGCTTCAATTGTATCGTAGAAGTCAGAGATTGCCTCATCCTTTGTCTTCTCACCAGTTTTAACAGAAGAGATTGCATTTCCCCAAGCATCGCCGATACCTTTGTCGTATCTTGTTACTTTAGAAGTATCAATGTACTGTGCCTGATCTAACCAGAACTGGTATAATTTCTCACCACCGTAAATCTGGTTCTCATCATCTTTGTGTTTATCAAGAGCTGATTTCAAAGAAACTGTATCACCCTGTGAGTATTCAATCCACCAGTTAGCTGTATCTTCATTTAATGTACAGAATTTTACGAATTCCCAAGCTGTGTCTTTTCTTTCAGACTGAGAAGAAATACCGATATATGTACCACCGTCAAATCCTGCTGCTGGTCCAGAGCAAACGCCCCATAATCCAGATGTCTCGCCTACGTTATCTCTCATAGTAAGTACACCCCAGGAAGGAAGACCAAATGCGAATACAGTTGTTGTATCAAGTCCTTTTGTTGCCTCTGCGAACTGATCTGCATCCCAAACGTTAACGGAATCATCTGCATTAGACTGGATATCTGCTGTTAAGATAGGTACCTCGCCAGCCATAGCCTGATACCAAGGTGTTGACCACTGGCTTGCATATGCTGTTAAGTCATTCTGATATAAGTCAACGCAAAGATCCATGTAATCAATTCTGGACTGGTCAACATTTAATGTTCCATCTACTACCCATGCACTATCACCGGAGAATACGTTCATCTCTGCATCAGAAGAGAAGATTCTGTATCCAGCATCTTTTAATGTCTGAGCTGTCTCTAAGATAGTAGGATAATCTTTGAATAATTTTCCAACTTCGTCCGGATCATCTGTTCCGAATACTTCTTTTGCGATATCTCTTCTGTAGTAGATACCTGCTGGTGTGATCTGGTAAGAGATTGCTCTCTGGATACCATCGTCATCCTGTCCAACCTGCCATACATAATCAACGATCTGATCTGCATAATCCTGTGCATTGTATGGTGCCTGGTTTAAATCCTCGAAGAAACCTGCATCAAAGAAATCCTCTAACATCTTTGGCTCACCAACGATGATATCCGGTTCTTTTTCTCCTGCAAGTAATGCTGTCTGAACTTTTGTTGGGTAATCAGCTGGCTCGATAACCACTGTATCAACCTCTACACCAGTCTGTTCCTGGAATCTCTTACCAAAGTCGATCAAGTCGTTTGATAATGTCCATACAACTAACTTTTCATCGCTGGATGCATTTGCTGTGCTTCCCTTTGTCTCTGTTCCTGCTGCTGCATTATCGCTTGTGCTTGCTGTGTCGCCACATGCTGCCATGGATAATGTCATTGCACTTACGAGCAATACTGATACTACTTTTTTCCAATTCATATATAATCCTCCTTGTTTTACGAAGCAAAATCCGAACCCATTGGTGAGGAGAGGATTTTGCCTCCTTATTGTTCTGCAGAAAAGTGAATTTGCTTTCTGCTGTTACACAACACTTTGTTGTTTGTTGATAATTGAATTATAAGTTCAATCCCCTCTTGTAAAAATGCTTTAAATTTTAAAATGGTGTCTTTTTTTTAGGTGTCCTTTCTCCCATCAGCGCGGATTCTTTTTCTGTTTCTTCCCAGAACTTTTTGTTTTCGTAGTCCGTTGTGATAATTTTCATGCGATATTGTACTATGTGTGTCGTTCTTATCGAACATCAATCTCAATGGATGTCACAAGCCCCTCACGGACATCCACTGCTATTTTTTCTCCTGCAACGCCGCTGCCCACATTGGCAACGCTTCCATTCTGATAGATAAACTTCATGGAAGCAATCTCATAATGTCCCGGAATGTAGTCGGTGACATCTGCAAACTGATACGTTACCTTTGTCTTTCCAAACAGCATGGCAGATACTTTTCCATTTTCCGGAATCAGATATGCCGGTACCGCAGGCTGTGGCGTGAAATGCAGTTCTCCATTTTTCATGGATAAAATATGGCTGCCAAACATCATCTGTTTCCACATACTGATAAACTCGATGGTCGATCCACTTAAGCGTGCCACAAAACCTTTGCCGTGATATGCTTTGTTTGGATTTTTACTGCTTGCGATAAAGGATGAATTCTCATAAATACTTCTTCCATATACTTCCTTATCCAAAAATGGGATCGCAGCTTTGTGGAAATCCTCAAAAAATGCTTCATACATGCCATTTCGGATGAGTTCCAACAGATACTTATATTCCATATGAAGCCAGATGGACTCATTCTCCAGCCAGCCAGGTGTGAAGGCTCTCGCTCTTCCAAGTTCAAAGGATGCATTCTGCAAAGAAGCATTGACCTTATACATGGAAAGTTTTTCATCATAGAGATCACTGTGTCTCACCTGCTCATATAATTTTGCCTTTTTCTCTTTTCCGGTCTTTAATTTCAGATAACGAACCGGTCCTTCCAGGAAATATGGAACTTCACGAACCATAAATTTTAATGGCTTGTAGCCGTCTTTTACTTTCTCATACTCTAAAACTTCATAAGTAAAATAGGTCGGGCAGATACCATTTCCCAATATGCATGCTTTTTCAATTCCGCAGGTTACTGTTTCCAGAAAATCGTTTAAAATTTTTACAACTTTCTCTGTGGAAACAAGATTCTTCACACCGGATATTCCGGAGAATACTTTCTCTCGGTAAGCCTCTTTTGCATCGTTGATCTGATTCCAGAAGGAAAGGATCTCACCCTCTTTCTGAATCTCTTCCTTAGCTGCATAGCTCTGCTTTTTGCAGAAACCGATCGCATCTTTCTCACTTGCATTGATCAGATCAAGCTGCTGTAAGAAATCAGAAAATTCTTCAATCAGTTCCAGTTCTCCCGGATATCGTTTTAATGCCCCGATCGTGTATTCCAACATTCTGGCAAGCTC
>OCPP01001450.1_pt1 | contig 12570 bp, 9 predicted proteins | sample 1538211 | NCBI WGS metagenome assembly OCPP01 (sample SAMEA2580193, study PRJEB22360) | human gut metagenome | biome: human gut; feature: human-associated habitat; material: faeces | place: Denmark | collected 2008/2010
ATCACCATGGCGGGGGTCATGGCATTGTGGATGGGACTGATGGAGATCGCGCAGGAGTCTGGAATGATCGCGAAAATGACAAAAGGGATTCGCCCCTTTCTGAAATTCATGTTCCCCAGGCTCCCGGAGGATCACCCGGCAGGGGAATACATAACCACGAATCTCATTGCCAATGTCCTGGGGCTTGGCTGGGCCTGCACGCCGGCTGGATTAAAGGCCATGGAGCAGCTGGCGGAGCTGGAGAAACAGAGGGCAGAACAGCGACGGATAGAGCAGCAGAGGATGCAGCCTGTGAACAGGCAGTTACGACCAGTGGCAGGGCAGGGGACGGAGAAGGGACGACAGGGATCGGAGGATCGGCGGTATGGAGCAGAGGCCACGGCAGCCAGCAACGAAATGTGCACCTTCCTGATTCTGAATATTTCATCCTTACAGCTGATCCCGGTCAATATGATCGCCTATCGTAGCCAGTACGGCAGCGCCAATCCGGCGGTGATCATTGCTCCGGCGCTGGTGGCCACACTGTTCAGTACGATCATTGCCATCATTTACTGTAAATGGAAGGACAGGTGAGGATCATGATGAACGCATTGACACACATGTCAGATATTATGATTCCCATGGTGATTTTCTGGATCGTGGGTTATGGGATGGTCTCGGGGGTGAAGGTCTATGAGACTTTTTTGAAAGGGGCCAAAGAGGGCCTGCGCATCGTTGTGGAGATCCTTCCGACACTGGTAGGATTGATGATGGCAGTGGGGATTCTCAGGACCTCCGGCTTTTTTGACCTGCTGGGGCATCTGATCGGACCTGCCACACAGGCGGTGGGACTTCCGGCACAGCTGATACCGCTCCTTATTGTGAAAATGTTCTCTTCCTCTGCGGCAACCGGGCTGGTACTGGATATTTTTAAGACCTGTGGGCCGGATTCTTATGCGGGGATGCTGACTTCGATCCTCATGAGCTGTACCGAGACTATTTTTTACACCATGAGCGTGTATTTTCTGGCAGCAAAAGTAACAAAAACCCGCTACACGCTGCCGGGGGCATTGCTGGCAACGTTAGCGGGAACAGTGGCAAGTATTTTCCTTGCGGGAAAAATGTGATGATAATCCCACGATATGCTCATATCGGGTAGAATTGTGAGAGTGCGCAGCAAGGAACAATTCGTGGGCATCATATAACTAAATCAACTGCAAGCTTCGCAAAATGAACAAGAATACCGTCAGGGTAACGGAACTTAAAAAAGTGGTGGCTACGACCACACTGGAAGTCAAAGTTCCTTCGTGGTTCATGTTTTTTGCCATGATATAGCAGCTGACAGTGGTGGGAGAGCCCAGCATAATGAGGATCGCTACCAGTTTTTCTCCGGTGAAGCCGAAATACACGGCAAGCGGCAGAAACAGAGCGGGCCATATTACCAGCTTTAACACGGTTGCCACTCCGGTGGGGGCTAAAAGCTTTAAGGCTTTTTTACCCTCGAATCCGGCACCGAGGCCGATCAGGGCCAGAGGGGTAGCCAGTACGGCAATATTGCTGATGGTCTTGGAAATGATCACGGGATAATGGATCCGGCAGGCGCTGGACAGCATGCCCAGGGCGATACTGATAATGATCGGATTCGTGATAATGCCTTTTAAGGATTTCATCAGAGATTTCTTGTCAAAACCCTTCGCATCCGGTCCGGTGAAGGACAGGATCAGCACGGCAGCGATATTGTACAGGGGAACCGTACCCACGATCATCAAGGGAGCCATGCCGGAGTTCCCGTAGATGTTCTGTATAAAGGCGATACCCAGGACAGCGGCACTGCTTCGATAGCTTGCCTGGACAAGCTCTCCCAGGCGGGATTTGTTCTTATAAAAAATGCCTGCCACGACCCAGGTGATGACGATGCAGAACAGGGTCACGAAGAAGCAGAACAGCACGTAACCGGTATCCCATACACTGTAAAAATCTGCAGTGGACATGTCCTTGAACAAAAGTACGGGCAGGGTGATTTTATAATTGAATGAATTCAGGGTTTTGACAAAAGAGTCGTTGGTAACATGCAGCTGCTGTAAAACATAACCGATCACCATGACCAGGAATACGGGGATCGTTGCATTGAGACTGAATAATAGTTGTTCCATGGGAATTTGTATGCCTTTCTGCTATCGGAAGCGGAATATAGGAAGCGAAAAGCCCCTCTCCTTTTGCAAGTATAGAAAAGGAGAGGGGCTTTGTCAAGTTACGGGCTTGTGATGTTTTATTTTACAGCGTTGATCTTGTAGATAAATTTCACACTGCTGTCCATACCGTTATTGTCTCCGGTGAAGGAGTTGTAATTTTCGGATACGGAAGAGGTAGCTTTCATACGATCAATCACTTCCTGAAGTTCATTGGTATCCATATCAGTCAGTTTGCTGATGGCTTCGTCATTGTATTCGATCATGCCGTCCTTTAATTCCTTGGAACCATCCTTCAGCTGACTGATACCATCGATCAGTTTATCGCTTCCATCGGAAAGCTCGTTTACGCCGTTAGCCAGTTTGCCGCTGCCGGAGGCCAGATCTCTGGCACCTTCTACTAAAGTATCAGCACCATCATACAGCTCTTTACTTCCGTCTGCCAGTTTGTCAGCGCCATCCTTTAACTGGGAAGCACCGGCAACGACCTGGGCGGAACCGTCAGCCAGTTTGGAAGCACCGGCACTTGCGGACGCTACACCGGCGGTGTAAGTCTGGAGACCGGTGTAGAACTGATTATAGCCATCCAGAGAAGCTTTCAAGGCAGCAATGCTGCCGGCAGCTTGTGAAAGACTTGTGGCTTTATCCTGAATGGCTTTCAAATTTGCCTGAAGTGCGGCATCACCTGAGGATACGCTCTGGGATGCCTGAATCATACCCTGATATTTTTCAATCGTCAGTCCGGTCTGCTGTAGGACATATCCCAGAGCAACGTCAGCATCCGAGAGAGGCTCCATTTGCTGATACAGAGCATTTAATATGGTCGCATAATTAGATATTGTCAATTCTTCCGGAAGCGTGAGACCGGCAGCCGTTAACTGGGAAGCTGCAGTTTTCAACAAAGTATCGAATACCTGGCCGGCAGCGCCGTTCAAAGAATCATTCTGTGCAGTCAGCTGACCGAGACCATTCTTCAGATCATTAGTACCGGACTGCAGGCTCTGTGTACCTGCTAACAGGGTCTTGGTGCCCTCCTGCAGTGTACCGATGCCGCTCCGCAGAGAACCGACACCGCCTCTTAAAGTGACAGTACCGTCAGCTACTTTGTAAGCGCCATCCCGGAGGTCGTTGGAACCATCGGACAGTTCTTTTACACCATCCTGCAAGTCACCGGATTTGTCATAAAGCTCTGTGACACCATCATAAAGATCGGAAGTCCCGTCCAACAGTTTGTTGGTAGCATCCTCCAGATCATCCATTGCCTCTGTCAGGTCATCGAGATCATCCACATTACTGAAATCCAGACGGGAGAAGACGGAATTGGTGGCGATGCAGTAGGATTCATTCATGGTGAAATCCGTTGCATCGGCCTCAATCTCCAGATAATCGTCGAAATCCTCTTCCATATCCAGGTTCGTACCCAGTCCGGGGAAGACGATACCGGTGACAACGCTGTGGCTGCCGTCGTTGATGACCTTACCTGAGGACACCTTAATATTGCTGAAATTGTCATTATCCAGGATCATACCGGTCATTACCGCAAAAGGAACATAAATTTTTTTCTCTTTTCCGGCAATCTCACGGGTCTCATATAATTCGTTCGTGTAATCATAGCGGATCACTACATGACCGCTCTGGCCGTTCAGATCTGATGGGGAGATCTCCTTGCCGTCCAACGTATAAGTAACTTTCAGGGAAATGGGAGCATCCTTATCGGGATTGCTCTGGGTGTAGGAATCTTTTTCTCCCTGATTCTTCAGCCAGTCGCTGACGTAGATCTTCTGCTGGGTTCCGTCTGCATTCAGGATCACATAGACGGTCTCATCAATGGAGGCTGCGGAGGTATCTTCGGATTTCCAGATGTCATCTACGGCATCCCGGATCTGCTCCTTGACCTCGGTCTCTTTCTTTTCGGAAGTTTTTGCATATACGGAGACACCGGTAACACTTAAGGCTACCACACCGGCGAGGCACAGAGCCCCGGTTCTCCAGGCTTGTTTTTTCAAATTGATCATAATCTTATGCCGTCCTTTCTTTCAATGTATTGGAGGGTTCTGCATTCTTGTTCCGGAAGCCGATGCTGGTGACACAGATCACCTTGTCGAACAGCATGAACATGGCCGGCAGGAACAGGATAACAGCAAACATACTTACAATAGCGCCTCTTGCCATCAGATCACAGAGGGAACTGATAATGTCCACGTCGGAATACAGGGCAACACCGAAGGTGGCGGAGAACAGTCCCATGGCGCTGACGATAATGGAAGGAATGGATACCTTCAGGGCGTTGGTGACAGCTTCACGTTTGTCCCTGCCTTCGTAGCGTTCCTGCTTGTATCTTGTGGTCATCAGAATAGCGTAGTCCACAGTAGCACCCAGCTGAATTGTACTGATACAGATCGGGGCAATGAAAGGAAGTGACGTTCCTGTCAGGTGAGCAAGGCCCAGATTGATGAAGATGGACAACTCGATAACAGCTACCAGGATCAGCGGCAGGGTAATACTTTTTTCTACCAGAGCAATGATCACGAAGATCGCTACGATAGAGACGGTATTTACAACTTTGAAGTCCTCGTCGGTGGTCTCGATCAGATCCTTGGTACAGGGAGCTTCACCGATCAGCATGCCCTTGGAATCGTATTTTTTCAAAATAGTATTCAGCTCATTGATCTGGGCATTTACCTCATCGGTAGCGGTCTTATATTCGGAGTTCACCAGAAGGAGTTCCCAGTCATCACTCTTTAATACTTCTTTTACGGATTCCGGAAGCATTTCCTCTGGTACCAGAGGGCCGACTACGGATTCCAGACCCAGAGCATATTTGATACCCTCGACGTTTTCCATCTCGTGGATCATGGCACGTACGTCAGTGTCAGATACATCGGTGCTTACCAGTACCATATGGGTGGCACCTACACCGAAGTCTTCCTGCAATTTGCTGTTGGCTACCACGTAGGCCATATCTTCGGGAAGGGTTTCACCGAGATCGTAATACACTTCATTGTTGGTTGCTTTATAAGACAGATAAGAAGGAAGTACCAGCCCCAGGAACAGGATCAGGAATACCGGGAATACTTTGGTGATACCTGAAGCAACTTTTCCCATATCCGGCAGCAGGGATTTGTGACTGGTCTTCTGTAATAACTTATCCAGTACCAGGATCATGGAAGGAAGCGTTGTGACACAACCGATGACACCCAGGATGACACCCTTGGCCATGACAATACCAAGATCCAGACCTAAGGTATAGCTCATAAAGCACAGAGCGATAAATCCAGCTACCGTGGTGATGGAACTTCCGACCACGGAGGTCAGAGTGTTGTTGATGGCTACAGCCATGGCTTCCTTGTTATCCTCATACATACTCTTCTGTTCTTCGTAGCTGTGCCAGAGGAAAATAGAGTAGTCCATGGTTACAGCCAGCTGCAGGACAGCGGACAGTGCTTTGGTCAGGTAAGAGATCTCTCCGAGGAAATAGTTGGTACCCATATTTAAGAGGATTGCCATACCGATACTCATCAGGAAAACAAACGGTGTGATCCAGTTGTCCATGAAGATCATCATGGCTACGCAGGCCAGTGCAACGGCAATACCTACATAGATCGGTTCCTCTTTTTCGCACAGATCCTTCAGGTCGGTGACCATGGCGGACATACCGGAGACAAAACACTGCTTGCCGGCAATGCTGCGGATCGCTGTGATCGCCTCCATAGTATCGTCGGAGGAGGTGGAGGTATCGAAGAAGATCGCTAGCATGGTGCTGTCACCGGAATTGAAAGCGTCATATAGTTTGGAAGGAAGTATTTCCATGGGAACGGAAACATCTGCGAAATCGTCATACCAAAGAACGGTGTCCACATGATCTACATGGGAAATATCTTCCCGGAGGGAGGAGACATCCTTGGGATCCATTCCCTCGATAATGACGAAGGAAAAGGCTCCTTTTCCAAATTCATCCATCAGAATATCCTGACCTACTACCGTGTCAATATCACCGGGCAGGTAAGTCAGCATATCGTAATTGATCCGCGTCATGATCATACCGATCAGGGAAGGGACCAGTAGTGCAACTGCCAGTATCAGAATAGGAATACGGCATTTTACGACCCATTTACCAAATTTCATAAAACAGGGCTCCTTTCGTTGTCGATTCTTTCTCAATTGGTATTGTATGCAAGGAATCCAGTCTTGAAAACGGACAAAAAAAGGCAATGCACAAAAATTGCGCATTGCTCTTAAATAATCCAAAATATGTGCAAACATGGACAAATGTCCAAATTAACGGGCCACACGGGTCAGGGCTGCTTCGATATTTCCGTGGAAAATCTCGCCGACACGCCGGATCAGTCCCTCCGGATCTTTCTTCATTCCGGTGTTCAGCCAGTCTAAAATCATGCCAACCAGGGCAAATTTGTAAAAATCTACCACCATTTTCTGATCTTCGGGAAATACTTTTTTATGAGCTACATGTTCCACCTGTTCCGTGATCCTGGATACATACAGCCGCATGACCTCTCCGGCGATACTGTAAAGGTAGCGCTCCACCCGTTCTCTGCTGACGGAATTGTAAATATGGTAGACCAGACGCTTATTCTCCAGAGCGAACCGGGCAGCGGAGATAAAGCCGTCCTCCCAGGAGTCCATATCCAGATGCTGTGACAGTACCCGCTCCACATCTGCATTCAGAATGTGTTCCAACAGAGCGGTGATATCCTGAAAATGATAGTAAAAAGTGTTGCGGCTGATGCCGCAGTCATCCACGATGTCTTTTATAGTGATCTTATCCAGCGGCCGTTCATTCAACAACCGGATAAAGGATTCTTCGATAGCCTTGCTTGTAAACTGTGTCATGGGTTCCTCCAACCTGATAATCCATACACTTTATCCTATCATAAAAACGTTAATTTGTCATTAAAAGCAGGTCTTCCAGTGAGGAAAAATCAGAAGTTCCCTGTTCCAGATAAAAGGTGTGGAATCTAAGGTCGGAGTAAGCATCTTTCCAGTGACTTCTGGCGGTGTCCTGCAGCTGCAGAATTTCCAGATAACCGATGTAATATTTCGGATAATTACAGGGCTCTTCTGCGATATAAGTGTAGATTGCTTCGCAGGTCCCGGGAGAATCAATACCGAATTTCCCAAGAACCTCTGCCACCTGATCGTATCCGGCGCCCTCTCCGTGGATCAGGAGATCCAACAGAGTGTACATGCACAACTGCAAGCTGCGGGTATGCTTCTCCAGCCGGGCCGACTGTGCGGCATCCGACTGTCCGGCCTGTTCCAACAGAGTGGCCGCATAATCATAGGAAAGAAATTCCACATACAACGCCCAGCCTTCGAGATAACCGCCGTACCAGATGAGTTTTCTGGCAGGATCCGTGTGCATGTCGGAAAAGATGCGGTTGCTGTACACGGTCTGGTAGAGATGACCCGGAAAGCCTTCATGGGCCAGCGTGGTGTAGAGTTCCAGTCCCTGGGACGAGTTTCGATGGTTTATATAAATGACATTATTGTCGGAATTTCCCAAAGGAGTGGTCAGATAAAAGGCCGGTGCACTATAGGGTTCCAGACTGGGGACCACATCTTTGACAGTGACGGTGGGAACGGGACTGCTGACAGGAAAGTCATTTTTCATACGAGCCTGTAGATCCGAGAGCATTTCTTCCGGTTCTGCCAGAGGGAAAACTGCCGTATTTTCTTCAGAAAGCAGTGTAATCAGGGAAGGGGACTGGGAAGCCAGACTGCGGATGGCAGATTGCTCTTTCTGGAATTGCGTGAGCAGCATCTGCACAAGCTCTTTTTCGGAACGGGAGGAACCGGTCTCGGAAAACAGCAGATGGAGATAGTAGGTCTTTCCGTCCGGCAGCAGGGCGAGCCCTTTCGGGAGCCCATTGTGGGCACTGTTGTTTTTGCCCGAAGCAGCATTGGTAGTTGTTTCGGATGCAGTGGAATCGGCATTGGTGGAAGTCTCCAGGGAGTGCAGCCCTTCGGACAGGGCGGCATAGGCGGGCTGCACCACCGTGGCAAGCAGGCGGTCGTTGGTTTTGATCAGAGAGGCAGTCTCCTCCGGTGTAAAAAGTCCCTGCTTCTGTAGCTCTGACAGGCGGTCTTCAAAAGTAGTCTGTAAAAAATGGGTTCCCTGTGCCAGTTCTTCGGTTGTGACAATGGTGTCACATTGCTTCCGGACTTTTTCTGAGGAGCAGGCAGGCATAAAGAAGCCTGCGGCAGCTTTTTCCTGCTCGTAGAGAAGCAGGGAGGCAAAATAGTCATCTATCTGATCCAGGAGAGCCAGGTAATCCGTGACATCCCGTTTTGTGCGGAAGGTGTATTCCGCCAGCAGAACGGGAAGCTGGGACTGCATTCCGGAGGAAGGTGACAGAGGCTCATTGTAATAAGGAAAATCTGCCAGAGCCAGATCATTTTCCAGAGAGCGATGCAATAACCGGTAAGTATAGGCATTTTCCGGGGAAAGTCTGTCAGGGTCTATACGGTCAAGCCGGTGCAACAAGTCGGAACAGTGTTCTTTGCTGTCTTCCGGCTGGTCGGAGTGGTAGATCGGAAGCACAGGTTCATATTCGGAGATGCCAAAGGTCTTTGGATCGGCAATGGTGTAGTGCATATTCAGGGTACTGCCAGTCATTTCCTCCTGAAAAAGTTGGGAGGTGAACTGCTCAAAATGTCTATCCGGGGAGGTATGGGAAGCTACAAGGGTCAGAGCACCGGTGAGGGCGCAGAGAAGACTAATACATACGAGTAGTTGAGGGAAGGAGAGAGGGGGACGTTTACGCACGATGATTACCTGATGAAAAAGAGTGTTGGTAAGAGTATATGTGAATACTCCACGGGATAGACTTACTGCAAGGTTGTACACCAAACAACTATATACAAATGTACCTAAAACAGATAAAAGATGTATTGACTTTGTACGGTGGTCTGATTATACTGAAAGTGATTATGGAGACAAAATATCAAAACCTCATTAATTACATACAGGAACAGATATCAGACGGACAACTAGGTCCGGGAGAGAAAGTTCCCTCGGAGAATCAGCTGTCGGAACAGTTCCATATCAGCAGGCAGACGGTGCGGAAAGCTATCGGCACGCTGGAGGAGGACGGGCTGGTGCAGAGGATCCGTGGCAGTGGCACTTATGTGAGCTTTGACCGCCAGAAGAATCTGGAACAGCGCAACAGCATCGCCGTGGTGACTACCTACGTGGACAGCTACATTTTCCCCAGAATTTTACAGGGAATGCAGAATACTTTATTTGAAAGCGGGTTTTCTGTCCAGATCTATTTCACAAACAACACGCTGGACCGGGAGAAAAGTATTCTGAAGGATCTGTTGAAACGGGACGATGTGGCCGGAGTGATCGTGGAGGGAACAAAGAGCGGATTGCCGAATCCGAACCTGAATCTGTACCGGCACCTGATGGCCAGAAAGATACCGCTTCTGTTTTTCAATACCTATTATCCCGAACTGGAGGCACCGCATGTATCGTTAAATGATGCGGAGGCGGCCTACAAGGCCGTAAGATATCTGATTGACAAGGGGCATCAGAAGATCGGGGCAATCCTGAAGCTGGATGACGGTCAGGGCAGACAGCGTTATCTGGGATATCTGAAGGCCATGGAAGAGGCCGGGCTCACTGTGACGGATTCCCGGATGGTGTGGATCGACACGGACGAATCGAAGCAACTTGGTTACTGCCGGGACAGAATCCTGAATCGGGTAGAGGAATGCACCGCCCTTCTGGCATACAATGATCAGATTGCTTTTCAGTTGATTCGGATGTTGACAGAACGCAATATCCGGGTACCGGAAGATGTGTCAGTCATCAGCATCGACGATTCGGATCTGGCGAGACACAGCGAGGTGCCCATCACTTCCCTGCCGCACCCCAAGGAGAATCTGGGGAAAAAAGCAGCGGAGACATTGTTACAGATGATCGCGGGCAGGAAAAAGGACCTGACTTACGAATTTGACACCCGTGTCGTAGAGCGGGAATCTGTTGCGGAATGCACTGAAAACGGAAATAAAAAATGAGATAAATAAAGAAGTGAAAAGGAGAGAACACAATGAACGAAGCAGTAAAAGAAGCGATCAGAACAGGAAAAACAGCCCTCGGTATTGAGTTTGGTTCCACCAGAATCAAAGCGGTACTGGTAGATGAGAGCCACGCACCCATCGCCATGGGAACCTACGACTGGGAGAACCGTCTGGAGAACAACATCTGGACCTACAGTCTGGAAGATATCTGGAAAGGCCTGCAGGGATGCTACAAGAGCCTGACAGACGATGTAGAGGCAAAATACGGCGAGAAGCTGACCACCCTGGGCTCTCTGGGATTCAGCGGAATGATGCACGGCTATATGCCGTTCAATGCAGTCGGAGAACTTCTGGTGCCTTTCCGTACCTGGAGAAATACCATGACGGAAGAAGCCTGCAAGAAGCTGATCCCGGTATTTAATTTCAACATTCCCCAGAGATGGAGCATTGCACATCTGTATCAGGCTATTTTGAGCGGAGAAGATCATGTGAAGGATATCGCATTCTTCACCACCCTGGCAGGATACATTCACTGGAAGCTGTCCGGAGAAAAGGTGCTGGGCATCGGTGAGGCAGCAGGTATGTTCCCCATTGATTCCACCATTATGGATTTTGATCAGAAGATGCTGGATCAGTTCGATGGCTTACACAATTTTGACTGGAAGATCCGTGACATTCTGCCGAAAGTACTGGTAGCCGGAGAGCCTGCCGGTGTTCTGACCGCGGAAGGTGCAAAATTACTGGATTCCACCGGAACCTTACAGCCCGGCGTACCCATGTGCCCTCCCGAAGGTGATGCGGGAACCGGCATGGTAGCCACCAACAGTGTGGCAGTCCGCCCCGGTAATGGCTCTGCGCAGCACCTCCATTTTCGCTATGGTGGTACTGGAGAAGGCTATGGAAAAAGTACACGAAGAGATCGATATGGTCACCACTCCCGACGGTATGCCGGTAGCTATGGTACACTGCAACAACTGTACCTCCGATCTGAATGCCTGGGTAAATCTTCTGGGCGAATGTGCAGAGAGCTTTGGCGTAAAAGTAGATAAGAATGAACTGTACGGCGTGCTGTACCGCAAGGCACTGGAAGGTGCTGCGGACTGCGGCGGCGTGACAGCATACAATTATTTCTCAGGAGAGCCCATCACCGGACTGGATGCAGGGCGTCCCATGGTGGTAAGAACTCCCGATGCGGATTTCTCACTGGCAAACTTCATGCGTTCCCATCTGTACAGCGCAGTTGCTACCCTGAAGATTGGCATGGACATTCTGTTAAAAGAAGAGCATGTGGCCGTGGATTCCCTGATGGGCCATGGCGGCTTCTTCAAGACTCCCGTGGTGGGACAGCGTGTCATGGCAGCAGGCATGAACGCACCGATCACCGTTATGGATACAGCCAGTGAAGGCGGTGCCTGGGGTATTGCTATTCTGGCAGCTTTCATGAAGGAGAAAAAAGACGGCGAGACTCTTTCTTCCTATCTGAATGACAAGATCTTCGCAGGACAGACAGGAACCACACTGAACCCGGATGTCGAGGATGTGAAGGGATTTGATGCTTTCCTGGAAGAGTACAAGAAACTGCTTCCCGCAGAAAAGGCAGCCGTTGCGGCAAAATAATTTTTCAGATGCAATTTGAGCCTGCATAGTGTACGGAAGTACACGATACCTATGTGTCGGAAAGTTGGCAGGCTGTGGAAAGGAATGAGATTAAGTATATGTTAGAGGAATTAAAACAGAAAGTATATGAAGCAAATATGGATCTGCCCCGGTATGGTCTGGTGACTTTCACCTGGGGAAATGTCAGCGCCATTGACAGAGAGAGTGGACTGTTCGTGATCAAACCCAGTGGTGTGGATTATGACAAGCTGACACCGGAGATGATGGTAGTCATGGATCTGAACGGCAATAAGGTGGAAGGGGATCTGAATCCCTCTTCCGACACGGCAACTCATCTGGAGTTGTACAAGGCGTTCCCGGAGATCGGCGGTATCGTGCATACCCATTCTTCCTATGCTACCAGTTGGGCACAGGCGGGAAGAGACATTCCCTGCTACGGAACCACCCAGGCAGATTACATCTACGGACCGGTTCCCTGCGTGCGCTGCCTGACGAAGGAAGAGATCGAGGATGCTTACGAGGAAAATACCGGACATCTGATCGTCAATGAGTTCAAGCGTCTGGGCAAGGATCCCAAGGCAGTTCCCGCTGTGCTGTGCAAGAATCATGGACCGTTTGCCTGGGGCAAGGATGCCAAAGAGGCTGTCCACAATGCCGTAGTATTGGAAGAAGTGGCCAAAATGGCATACCGTGCCGAGACCATCAACCCCAGAATCCAGCCGGCACCTCAGGAGCTGCA
>OCPP01001470.1_pt1 | contig 12421 bp, 8 predicted proteins | sample 1538211 | NCBI WGS metagenome assembly OCPP01 (sample SAMEA2580193, study PRJEB22360) | human gut metagenome | biome: human gut; feature: human-associated habitat; material: faeces | place: Denmark | collected 2008/2010
ACCTTGCGGCTTATAGGGAAAAACGCTGCTGCGGCAGGAAGGAGAACGTACACCACTGGTTCCTCTGCAAGCCTGCGCTGGGTGGGCGGAGGTCGTCAACTGCCACGCCCATCCGCGCATCCTTCTGCCGCAGAACAGGTGCTTGCCGGAGCCTTTCGCAGCCCCTTTTCCGCATCAGCCGGAACCAAGGTGTAACACACTAGACTTTGCAAGCAAAGTCGTGTGCCAAAGGGGTGCTGCGGCCCCTTTGGAAACCCAAGAGAAACGCCCATCAACTGCGCTGCTCGTCCTCGGCCAGTGCGCTGATCCGCTTGCCCATGGCCTTGACCAGCGGAACGACGAGCGCATTCCCCATGGTGAAATAGCGCAGTCGTTCCGGCATCCCGGCTGTCCAATCATCCGGGATGCCGTTGAGCCGTTCGCATTCGATGGGCGTTAGCGTACGCAGACGTTGCGCCTATGGGACTGAGAAGGTTTTTACGGATGAATATCTTTCGGGTCCACATAGTCCTCAAAGTAATCCAAACCGTGGGCAGGAACGATGCCAAGGATCTGTTCCCGTACGCTGCGAGCCGCTTCTACATCACCATTGATGATGCTCTGGTAGATTGCCTCATGAGAAGCTTCCGTCATTGTATCCACACTTCCCAGTGAAAGCCCGGCCGCTTTACGGCGATGGACACGGGTATAAATCAGGTGCCGGATGTGGGAGGAAATGAGCTGCTGCACCATCATGTAAATATCCATATAAAGCTTGTTGTGGCTCATGCAGATGATCTCATAATGGAACGCAAAGTCGGCCTGGACTACATCATGGAGCTTTTGTTGGTTTTCAATGTCGTCGTTATAGATCGCTTCCAGGCGGTTGTATTCATCCAGACGATCTTTCAGCTTCTGGCGGTCCTCTTCTGTGGAAGAGATAATGGCAATGTTGGTGCACTCACCTTCCAGCAGGTTGCGCAGCTGCTCCACATCCCGGCGGCCTTCCTTGTTGTCGTACAGAGGAGCCAATTCACTGAAAATGGGCTGGACGGAAAAGTGAGCCACAAAGGAGCCTTCGCCCACGCGCGTCTCAATGAGGCCCAGTGTGCTGAGTTTTTGCAAGGCCATCCGCACACTTAGGCGGTTGACGCCATAATATTCCGCCAGTTCTCCTTCGGAAGGAAGCTTGTCTCCTTCTTTCCAGACCTGGTCCAGCAGGCTCTGCTTGATAGAGTCGCTGACCTGGTCTACCACGGACAGCCGCCGGATCTTTGGGCTGCGGAGTTTCTGTAGTGCCATGATTATTCTCCATTTCCGCTTCGCGTTTTATGTCCCAAAGAATCCAAAACCATATTCCTCAGGCGAAATAATTCCCGAAACTAATTGCAGGATCTTGTAGATGCAACTTTTTCCAATCACAATCTAAGTATAAGTTTTTTTGGGGTGGACGTCAAGCTAAGAATTTAAAGTGAAACTCGTAAAAAAGAAACGTTTTTCGTAAACGAAAATGCTGCACAAGGTGGTGCCCTGTGCAGCATTTTCCGTTGTTTAGAGATTATGACCAATGACGGACTTGGTGGATCTGTATTTTGTCTTTGCGTTGGGGGCGTTGGGGACTGATTTAGCCGCCAATGACGACCTTGCGGCAGGTTGCCAGGAACTTGTCGGTCATTTCCTGGCCGATACCGGGCAGATCGGGCACGGTGTAGTAACCGTTCTCGGGTTTGTAATAGTACTTGCCGGCCTGGATGAAGATGTTCTTCAGGTTTGCGTTGTGCTCCTCATGGATGGTGAAGTTGGGGATTGCAGCTTCGACCTGCAGAGCAGCGGCGGTAGCGATGGGGCCGCCGCAGACATGGATCTGAACGCCCATATCATAGACCTGAGCCATATCGCAGATCTTCTTGGTTTCAGTGATGCCGCCGGTGTTGCACAGATCGGGCTGGATCACGGAGAGGGTGCGGTCCTCGAAGAACTGCCGGAAGCCCCAACGGGTGTAGCTGCGCTCACCCGTTGCCAGAGGCAGGTCGCATTTCTGCTTGATGTGACGGAAGTTGCTGGGGTTCTCGGGGCTGGTGGGCTCCTCAAAGTACATGATGTGCAGCGGCTCCAAAGCCTTGCCCAGCTCGGCGGCGGTGTTGGCGTCCAGCAGAGAGTGGATCTCAACAATGATGTCCATATCGGGGCCGCCGGCCTCACGGCAGGCTGCAATGCGCTCTACCGAGCGCTGCAGGTCGTGCTGACGATAGCAGCCGCGAATCTGAGTGCCCTGGCTGCCCCAGATCTTTTCGAGCGGGGTGTCTGGATCGGTGGGGGCAAAGACGGGGTCTACCTTGATGGCATCGTAGCCGTCGCGGAGGGCGTTTTTGGTCACTTCGTAGTAATCCTTCGGGTCGAACAGCAGGCCGAGAGCCTCGCCCTTGTTATCTTTCTGAATCAGGTCGCTCCAGCCGAACTGCAGTTGAGAAGCGTATGCGCGGAGCTTCGGATTGGTCTTGCCGCCCAGCAGCTTGTAGACGGGAACGCCGAGAGCCTTGCCCTTGATATCCCAGCAAGCGGTATCGATGGCAGCCATAGCAGAGGTGATGACAACACCGCCGCCCATGCCCCAGAAGGTGTGGCGATGCAGGTGTTCCCAGATCTTCTCGGTATCAAACGGGTCCATGCCGATGATCAGCTTGGCAAAATCCTGGCACTGACCAAATGCTGCCTCAAAGCTGTTGCCGTAAGCCAAACCGGCTTCGCCCCAGCCGTAAATGCCTTCGTCGGTGTTGATCTTCATAGTGATGAACTGGCCCAGATAACACTCAACACTCGTGATTTTCATAATAGATGCTCCTTCCCAAATAATGGATTGTGGTGAGAATGAGGAGAAAGGTTATTCGATTACGACCTTCTTTGCGTTGGCAATGTAGAACTCGCTCATTTCCTGACCGATGCCAGGCAGCTCGGGAACGGTGTAGTAGCCGTCCTTGGGAGCGTAGTAATATTTTCCGCCCTTCACAAAGGCACTGGTCAGATTGGCGTTGTGCTCTTCGTGGATGACAAAGTTGGGAATGGTTGCTTCCAGCTGCAGAGCAGCAGCGGTAGCGATGGGGCCGCCGCAGACATGGATCTGGACGCCGATGTCGTAAACCTGCGCCATATCGCAGATCTTCTTGGTCTCGGTGATGCCGCCGGTGTTGGCCAGATCGGGCTGGATGACGTTGAGGGTGCGATCCTCAAAGAACTGACGGAAGCCCCAGCGGGTGTAGCTGCGCTCGCCCGTTGCCAGAGGCAGGCCGGACTTCTCTTTGATATGCTTGAACATATCGGCGTTGCAGGGCATCGTGGGCTCTTCGTAGTACATGATGCGGTAGGGCTCCAGGGCCTTGCCCAGCTCTGCGGAGGTGTTGGCATCCAGCAGGGAGTGGATCTCAACGATGATGTCCATGTCGGGGCCGCCAGCCTCACGGGCTGCTGCGATGCGCTCAACAGAACGCTTCAGGTCATGCTCACGGTAGCAGCCACGGATCTGGGTGCCCTGGGTGGCCATGACATCGCCCATGGAGGCTGGCTCGGTGGGAGCAAAAACCGGGTCAATCTTGACCGCGTCGTAACCCTCGTCAACCGCTTCTTTGACGACACGGTAGTAATCCTTCGGGTCATACAGCAAAGTCAGGCCGTCCTTGGCTTCAATATCCTTTCGCCAGCCGAACTGCAGCTGAGAAGCGTATGCGCGGAGCTTATCGTTGGTCTTGCCGCCCAGCAGCTTGTAAACGGGAACACCGAGAGCCTTACCCTTGATATCCCAGCAGGCGATATCGATCGCAGCCATGGCGGAGGTAATAACGACGCCGCCGCCCATACCCCAGAAGGTGTGGCGATGCAGGTGCTCCCAGATCTCCTCTGTGTTGAACGGATCCATACCGAGGATCAGTTTGCCAAAATCCTGGCACTGGCCAAATGCGGCTTCTGCAGACTTGCCGTAAGCCAGGCCCGCCTCGCCCCAGCCATAAATGCCGGAATCGGTGTTTATCTTCATGGTAACAAAGCCGCCGATCGCGCCAGTGCCCAGATAACATTCGACACTCGTGATTTTCATACGTGGAACCTCCATTCTAATGGTGTTGTGATTTAAAATTATTCCGTCGGAGTTTTGGCTCCGAAAGGCTCTGAATTAAAAGCCTCTTTCACCCCCTTATCCGCACCCTCTGCTGTTTGGGAGGGTGCGGATAAGATTTAAGGAAGATGGTATGGTAGGAAAAGTGACAAAGTGTGAAAAGAGAAGAACTCAGGATTCTGCGGCTTCCTGGTAATCCTCAGCCCATACGGACGTGTGGATCTCGATGTTGCCCGTCTTGGAGCGCCAGAAGCCGATGAGGCCGGCGATGACGATGACCACAATGTTGATGACAGCCAGGCCGATGTTCATGGAGAGCAGGCTCTTCCACAGAACGACCAGGAACAGCGCCAGAGAAACACAGCAGATGGTGTAGTACAAGCCATCGGACACATGGTAGCGAGACTGCTTCCAGGCATCGGGATATTTTTTGGGCATCTTGATCTCAGCTGTGAAATTCAGGATGGCGAATGCAGAGGTGATCAGCTGGACCATATTGGTGATGGTGGTGATGGACAGACCAAAGACGATGGGGATGATGCCGACGACATACATGAAGGTCAGGATGTAGGGGCGGGCACCGCTCTTGTTTTTCTTGCCGAAGCTCTTGGGCAGCCAGCCATCATCACAGGACTGACCAATGGTGATGGAGTTGTAGGCAAAGCTGGAGTTCAGGGTGGAAAGCAGAGCCATGATGGGGCCGCCGATGATGAAGAAGTAGAACAGCCAAGTGGGGAAGATGCGCTGAGCAGCGAATACCAGGGTAGTGGAGTTGCCGTACTCTTCCACGCTCATTACGCCAACGCCTGCCATGGCAACGCCAACATACAGGATGCACAGGGTGGGTACGCAGAGCAGCAGGACAAAGGGGATATCTTTGCGGGCATCCTTGGAGTCACGGCCATAAGCAGTGGTCATGTAGTAGCCCTGGGTGGAGTAAACGAACAGCAGGACTGCACCGAGGAAGCCGCCGCTGATTTGGCCGTTGTTGAAGGTGATGCCCCAGCCATTGATGGCAAAGTTGGGGTCGCTGAAATCGAAGATGGGCAGCTTCATCTTGAAGATGCCGACGATTGCAAAGAGGATGAGGGCTGCGATCAGAAGCCAGGTCATCATTTTTTGTGCTTTTGCCATGATGTCAACGCCCATCAGGTTGACGACGTAGAAGAAAGTCAGCAGCGTAACGCCCACAATGACCCTTGCCCAATGGGAGTTCAGCGCCGGGATGATGTCGCCCAGGTAAGCGGCAGCGGATGCACCGAACAGGGAGAGCGACAGGCACTGGGTAAGATACATGTAAGCGAAAATGCCGGATGTCCGCGGACTGGACAGATCGCACAGCATGGAGTAGTTGCCGCCGCCCAGACGCAGGGTGGAAGAGATGAAAACGAAAGGAAGGATCATGACAAATCCCATCAGGATTGCCACGAAATACGCCAGCCATGCGGAGTAACCAGTCATTTTGATGGCAGGGACGATCAGAGTGATGACGCCTGCACCGATGACCTGACCGATGGCCAGTGCATAGAGTTCGGTTCTACCAAGAGTACCTGGTTTTGGGACGGGTTCTTTTACAACGTGAATCGCCATGGTGACAGCTCCTTTTCTTTTTAGTATGATTGAGCGACCGATTACTCGATCACCTTGTACAGCGTTGCGCGGTCAATGGCTTCCTGCAGGAACTCATTGCCGATGCCAGGCAGATCGGGAACGGTGAAGTAGCCGTTTTCCGGCTGCAGATTGTACTTGGTCAAGCCCACAGAGGTATCCATGCGGTTGCAGGTGTGGTGCTCGTGGATCAGGAAGTTGGGCAGGGTGCACTCAAGATGCAGGGCAGCGTTGGTGGTCAGCGGGCTGCCTGCGCAGTGGACCTGGATGCCCACATCGTAAGCATGGGCCATATCGGAGATCTTCTTGACCTCAGTGATGCCGCCGCAGTTGCCGATATCGGGCTGAGCCAGCTGGAGCAGGTTCTTCTTGAAGTACTCTGCATATTGCCAGCGAGAGTACAGACGCTCGCCGTTTGCGATGGGCACGGAGCTGTACTTGGCAATGTATTCAACGGTCTGGGTGGTGGGCGTGTTGGGCTCCTCAAAAGCCATGATGTTATACTTTTCTGCCAGCTTTGCCAGCTGCACAGCTCCCAGTGCATCCGGGTAAGAGTGGTTCTCCATGATGATGTCCACATCGTCGCCGGCGGCTTCACGGGCGGCCTTCATGCGGGATTCTACCATCTTCAGCTGTTTTGGAGTCAGCAGGCCGGTGGTGTCCAGGAAGTTGAGGGGCTTGCCTTCTTCATCACGATCAAAGAAATCGATCTTGATCGCGTCAAAGCCTTCGTCCAGTGCCAGCTTAACGTTGTGTGCGTAATCCGCGGGGGTCACAGCCCACAGGTGTTCGGAAACGCCCACCTGGCCCCAGCCAAACTGCAGCTGGCTTGCGTAGGTGCGGAGCTTGTCGCGAACCTTGCCGCCCAGCAGCTGGTAGCACGGAACATTGAAGTACTTGCCCTTGATGTCCCACAGAGCCACATCGATGGCCGCGATGCCGGAGAAGACGACCGGACCGCCGTTCTGGCCCCAGAACGTCCGTTTGTACATGGTCTCCCAGATAAACTCGGTGCGAAGCGGATCCATACCGATGATCAGCTCTGCCAGATCGCAGACCATGCCAAACGCGCCGGAACCACCAACGCCGTAGGCCATGCCGGCTTCACCGTCGCCGCAGATGCCAACGTCTGTATAGATCCGGCATCCGATGGGGCTGTTCTGCTTGCTGTTCGCAGTCGGCAGGCGGAACACCTCGACTTTTGTGATCTTCATAGAATTGCCTCCTTTTTTCTATCGTCAAGGACAGCTTAAGCGCAGCTGCCTCTTCTTACCAATATTGATGGCCAATGGGAAAATATCAACTCAACTGTTCGGCTGTTCGCTAAGTGAACTATAGCAAAAATCGACAACTTTGTAAAGAGGTTTTGTGCAATTCTACTTTTTGATGGTTTTTGGAGGAGGCTCTTTGTTCAAAATCACAAAACGAGCGTGGTTGGGCGGATTTGCAATGGGGTGACGTTCGCGAGACTTCTCTACGGGTTGGAAGAGATGACTGCGTCATGAGTGCGTTGGATATTTTGGATAAAGGCGACCATCTTGTCAAATCACTTGAATCACTGGTCTTTTGTGATACAATAAAATTAAAGGGCGAGAAAAAGCAGTAAAGCAGGTTGACCATCGACAGTGATAGAACCACGGATGATTTGATATTGGCCCCAACGCGGAGCAGATTATGGGGTGGGTAAGAGCTATAAGCCAAATAGATTTGAGGAATTAAAAGAAAGCTCCTGTTTTAATTTTAAGAAAAAGGAGGTCCCAACCATGACCGAACAAGCACTCCGCAAAATGATTGCTGCCGGGGAAAGCACTCGGCAGGAGTTTAAGTCGTGGGTGAAATGCAAGGACTACCGGCAGCGGAAAGAGCTTGCGGTGAAAAGTGCGGTTGCGCTGGCAAATACAAAGGGCGGCGTTTTGCTGTTTGGTGTGGAGGATGACGGCACCATTACGGGCTGCCCCAAGAGCGACCCGCAGGCACTGATGGAAGCCATCTACGATATGACCCGGCCAAGCCTGTTTACCGAAATCGAGCCGGTGGAAACCTCTGACGGTGTGGTTCTGGTGGTATCGGTGGAGAAATCCAGTTCTCATGTTGCCACCACCGGCGGCATCTATTACAGACGGCTGGGGAACGTGACAAAGCCTGACTACCCGGCAAACGATGTGTACTCCCCTGCCGATAACCCGGATTTTTCGGCAAAGATCGTGGAGGGCGCATCCGAAAGCGACATTGACCTGCTGGAAGTGTACCGCCTGAAAGAGAAACTGCGGATTCGGGATGCAGGCTCTGCCCTGCCGGATTTGGCAGATACCACCTTTCTGGACAACCTGAACCTGATCCGCATGGACAAGGACGAAGTGCGTGTGACAGTGGCAGGGCTGCTGTTTGTGGGCAAGGCGGCCTCCATTGCACGGCTGCTGCCGCAGGCAGAGGTGATCTACCTCCATTACAGCGACGAAGCGCAGACGGAATACGACAACCGCATGGATATGCAGGAGCCGGTGATCTCGATTCTTGATAAGCTGACCGAGCGCATCCGCACCTATAACCGCCTGACCAATGTGCAGGTGGGGCTGTTCCGGCTTGAGGTGTACGATTTCTCCGAAGCGGTTTTTCAGGAGGCGTTGCTGAATGCGCTGGCGCACCGCTCCTATGAGGACATGGCACCGGTTTACGTCAAGCACTACCCCACAAAGATCGTGATTGAGAACCCCGGCGGCTTTCCGGGGGACATCAACGAAAGCAACATCATCACCCACCAGTCCATTCCCCGGAACAAGCTGATCGCCATGACCCTTCAGCACCTGAAGTATGTGCAGCGTTCCGGGCAGGGTGTGGACATTATGTTCCAGAGTATGCTCACCGAGGGCAAGCCCTACCCGGAGTACGCCAGCACGCCCAACTCCGTCCGGCTGACCCTTCGCAGCACGATGGAAAACCAGAACTTCGTGCGTTTCATCGCAGAGATACAGGATAAGCGGTCCAAGATGTTCACGCTGTCGGAGCTGATGATTCTGCACTATCTGCGGGAGCACCAGAAAATCACCCTGAAACAGGCGGCAAAGACGATTCAGGAAACCGATGACAACGCCCACAAGGTTCTGAACGCTCTCCGGGACGAGGGGCTTCTGGAACTGAACGGCAAGACCTATATGCTGTCCCTCAAGGTCTACGAAACGGTGAAAACCGATGTGGCCTATGTGCAGGACAAGACGGTCAGCCAGATTCAGGCAAAGGATCGGATTCTTGAATATCTGAAGCATAAGCCGTCGATTACGAATCAGAAAGCACAAGAACTGTGTGGATACACAAAAGATCAGGCGTACCGTATTCTCCGAAAGCTTTTAGATGAAGGGAAGATTGAAGTAAAAGGAGCGGGGCGCGGAAGAAGCTACTTCTTAAAAGAAAATAAGCGATAAAAACGCGCGCCGCGCGATTATTACGCGCAAAGAAACGTGCGATTTCCTCAAGAATGAACAGAAAATGACTGGGATTCGATGAAAAACAGAAAGCGTTAATCGCGCGCTGAAACGCGCGCCGCGCGATTAGCATTTTTGCCGCGCGTTTTTGTCAATCAATCTTCCAGCCTACCATGGTCACATTCCAGCGACAGGCAGTGCTCTATCTCTCCTTTCAGCACCAGCTGCATGTGTTTCAAGAATTTATTATAGTGAATTGCTCCAGTGCAGTAGACCTATAGATGGAAGGAAAGCTAAAAGATATAGAGGAAGTGTAAACATAATCCTAGAGTTTGGTTGATAAGGGAATGATGGAACCAAGGAGAATATGCTATGAGTAGTAGATATATAGCCGAAGATGTAAGAAAGAGATTATATGCAGAATCACTGGGAAGATGTATGAATCCAGCATGCCAGAAGAAGCTATTTAGCGGAAATGGAGATATTATTGAAAAGGCTCATATTGACCCGTACTGTGAAAGTGCGAATAACGCATTTGAAAATTTAGTCCTATTATGTCCCAATTGCCATACTGATTTTGACAAAAACCATGCTTTTACGGCTGAAGAAGTTTTAAGCTGGAAGAAAATCAGAAGAGAAGAGGTGGAACGTTTATTCAGTAAAAAATTTTCAAATTTTGATGAACTGAAAGACGCAGTCTCGCCATTGCTAGAAGAGAACAAGTCCGTATATGAAAATTATTATTTAAATGGAAACAAAACTCTTTGGAATAAATTCGAGGCTAAAATTTTGCAGAATAATAAAAAATTAAAGCTTTTGCTTTCTGCGAATTTGGGATTGCTTCAGCACAACAAAGAAGAAGATTACTCGAATCTAGAATGCGCTCGACAATTTATTGCACATGTGGAAGAGTTTGAGGTGACTCGTACTGATGCAGAAAAGATTAGAGCAGTTCTCTTTCCTATTAAGATTGATTCAATGTTTGGTATAGAACCTGTCAAGGAATCTATCATTCCCTCTACAGAATCTTTGGAACTTTTAATAGAAAAATTGGAGAGCGAAGGAAAATTTGAAGGGATAACCTTAGGTGTGGAACGTCCATTTATCCTGGTTAATGACGGTAAAATGGTGAATTCTGTATTTTTAGATGATGCGCCTAGGTTAAGGCAAATGTACTATAACTATAAATGTTTTAGAAGAGCAAAAGTACGTTTGGATAGTTTGAACTTTGCATTAAAATATATTCGGTCAAGAAAATGTGACTTTGAATTTTTTGCGCATGCTAATTTGAGAGAAATCATGGTGCAAGGTCAAAAGATGACTTTTGTTTATGAATACTGTTTAAGTGAAGCGTTCTTAAAACAGTTAACGCCAGAAGAAAACAGTATCATTGTAAATTTGCATAATTGGAATGGAGAAAACTGCATTTCACCTCAAGCATATTCTTTAGCAGAAAAAATGAGAGTGAGATTATTAACGATGGACGACTTTTATGAGTGTATTCGTGAAATTAAAAAATAACATTTTAGAGATTATAAAGACACACGAGGCACTTTTTGGACCTTTTGAACGCGTTTACTTGTTTGGATCTGCAATGAGATTAGGTTGTGTTCCCCATGATATAGATATTTTAATTATTTATACAAGTTACTCACAAGAAATAGAAAATGCATCACTAGAAGCTTCGACTGTGTTGCAAAAGGAAACAGGGTTGCCTATTGATTTGACTATGTTAAGTGTCGAGGAAGAGAAAGATACAGAATTTCTGAAAAAAATCGCACCGCACTATTTAAAAATAAAGTGACGCTAGATGTGGTTAAATTTACTGGTGGGTTCGTTAGTCCTCCAACCTGCCGTGGTCACACCCCAGCGACAGATTCTCCCCTCTCAGCACCATCTGGGCATACTCCAAGGGCTTGTTATAGAGCAGCCAGTCCAGCTCTGCCCGCTGTGCCGGGGTGTTGCCGTACTCATCCTCGACGGCTATGCAGTCAATGGCAAGGGTGGTGCCATCCTCAAACCGGGCTTCCACCCGGTTGGTGTCCATGTTGTAGCGGCAGGAAAGCAATTTCGTCATAGTCGTATTCTCCAAGACTTGATTTTTGGTGTGCGGTCGCTCGAACCAATGCCGTCAAGTCGTTGTCGGATGAAGCGGTTTTTAGTTTGTCCGGGAGTAAGTGCACGGTTTCTGCACGGTTTTTGCACGGTTTCAAAACGTGCAAAGGGTGCAAATCGTTGCAAAATCGGACAAAGGGTGCAGAAACTCGAAGCTAAAAATCTGCGACGTATCGCTTGAAAATGACGTTGAAACGTAAGTTTCAAAAATTGAGGGAATCGCCCGGCGTGCTCTACGAATCAGTAGGCCGTGGGTTCGAGTCCCTTCCATCGCACCAAGAAAAACCAGTACACATTGTGTGCTGGTTTTTCTTTTTTTGTTTGCGCGATGGAAGGGGCTCGAACAGGGCGGCGGCGCATAGCGCCGCAGGCAATCAGCCCAGTGGGCTGTTGCTTAGCCCGCGGGTTCCAACGTGTAGGAATGTCTACCGTGGAAGCTGTGAAATCGAAAGATTTCACGGCTTTTTTGTTTTGTAAGCCATGGCTGCACGGTTTCTGCACGGTCGGTGTTTTCCATGTCCGATGATGTAGGGCGCTGTATTGCATTGTAATCAGTGCCCTTTTTTGCATCAGGTGAGCAGGGCCAGGCGGAGCTTTGCCTTCATTTCCGGGTCGGCATCCTTCAGCAATTCCAAGAGAGCCGTCATGGAGATGGTGGGTTCGCCTGCGGCGGGTACAGCCTGCGGGCTGGAGGTGTCGGGCTTGGCATAGAAGCCGCTTTCAAACTTCTTGCCCAGCTCCACACGGGAGGACTGCTGGATATGAGCGTAGGTGTTCACCAGCATATCCGCACTGGCGTGTCCTGTGGTCCCCTGCACCGCCTTGATGTCGCCGCCGGAGATCATCAACTGGTAGGTGGCACTGGAATGCCGCAGACCGTGGAACACGATGCGCGGGAACTCCGGGTGGGCGTCCTGCCATTTCAGGAACTTCTTGCGGATGAGCACCGGCTCCACCGCAAGCAGAAAGGAATTGTGCAGAAGCTGGTGGACCTCATGGAGGGTAGTGCCGGAGAGGGTGCGCTTCTGCTGCTTGGGCGAGAGGTCTCGCCGCTTGCCGCCCACATACTGCCCGCAGGGGGTCTTGCTCAGGGTGTCGTACAGGGCTTCGATGTGGTAGGGCCGCAGCTTATCCATATCATCGTCGATCATCAGCAGGCGGCGTTCCAGATCGGCACGGGCAAAGCGGTTGTTCT
>OCPP01001474.1_pt1 | contig 12365 bp, 7 predicted proteins | sample 1538211 | NCBI WGS metagenome assembly OCPP01 (sample SAMEA2580193, study PRJEB22360) | human gut metagenome | biome: human gut; feature: human-associated habitat; material: faeces | place: Denmark | collected 2008/2010
CGATTACAGCCCGCAGTTCCACAAAGCAGCCACAGGCACCGCACAGGCCCTCATTCAGATATTTGCATTCCTTACATACAGCAAGGCGGTCTTCATAGACCGCCTTATCTGCTTTACTATCCCCTTCGATCCTGTCTATGTAGGCATACAGATTCTCCATATAGGCATTCTTGTCCATTTCCCGCAACAGACATTTCCGACAGGGATATTTTATTGTTTCTCTTATTTGTTCTTCTTCCATAACTGTTCTTATCGCTTATTTTATCCGGAACATAACGACACTGCATGCCGGCATGGTAAAGGTGATCCTGCCATCTGCGATCTTATACTCCGTAAATACTTCTTCGTGTACCTTATCGGGATCCTCAAAGGTGTTGTAAGCATGCATATCATTGGTTAGTATCGCAGCGGTCACGTGCTTTGGATCACACTCTGCGAAAGCGATCTCCACCTCTTCTGCCTTATCAATGGACAGGTTGTTCAGGGTGATGGTCACAACACCGTCCTTATCCACGGAAGCGGATTCCTGTAAATTGGGAACCTTGAACTTTTCATCTTCACCGATCTGTTCCACACCATCGATATAGCTTTCCACCAGATCCGCATCCTGATGGTATTTGTACATATGGAATACATGGTAAGTCGGGGTACGCAGCATCTTCGGTCCCTCGGTCAGGATCACTGCCTGCAGTACGTTGATAAGCTGTGCGATGTTTGCCATCTTCACACGGTCACAGTGCTTGTTGAAAATATTTAAAGACAGTCCGGCCACCAGAGCATCACGCATGGTACTCTGCTGGTATAAAAATCCGGGATTCGTGCCGGGCTCCACATCATACCAGGTGCCCCACTCATCGCAGATCAGTCCGATCTTCTTCTCAGGATCATATTTGTCCATGATCGTAGAATGCTTATGAATCAGTTCATCCAGCTTAAAAGCCTTTGCCAGCGTCTTATACCATGCTGCATCGTCGAAGTCCAGTGCACTTCCCTTGTGAGACCAGTCATCCTCCGGCAGTGTATAGTAATGCAGGGAAAGTCCGTCCATAAAGCCATGCATCCATTCCGGTGCATTTTCAAAACAGGTCTTCAGCACATTTTCCGTCCAATAAGTATCTCCCGCATTGGGGCCGCAACAGACTTTGAAAATTGGGTGCTTCTGATCATAATTTCTCACATAGGTCTGGTATCTGCGGTACAGATTGCCATAGTAGGATGGGGTCATATTGCCGCCACATCCCCAGTTTTCGTTACCGACACCGAAGTAATCCACCTTCCATGCTTTCTCTCTGCCGTTTTTTCTACGCAGGTCTGCCATAGGAGATACCCCGTCGAAAGTCATGTACTCTACCCACTCGGACATCTCCTGTACGGTACCGCTTCCCACATTGCCATTGATGTAGGTCTTACAACCGATCTGTTCACACAGTTCGAAGAACTCATGGGTACCGAAGCTGTTGTCCTCGGTCACACCACCCCAATGAGTGTTGATCATTTTCTTGCGGTTCTCCTTCGGTCCGATACCGTCTTTCCAGTGGTATTCGTCCGCGAAGCACCCACCGGGCCAGCGCAGTACCGGAAGCTTCATCTCCTTCAGGGCTGCCACCACATCATTACGCATGCCTTTGGTATTGGGGATCTCGGAATCCTCTCCTACATACAGTCCCTCATAAATACATCTTCCCAGATGCTCAGAGAAATTGCCGTAAAGTTCCGGATTGATATGTCCCTTTTTGTTCTTTTCGTTAATATAAACCTTTGCCATATTGATCCTTTCTGTGGCAGGCATCCGTTTCCTACCACTGTTGCGGCATCACGCCGTTCCGTCGCAGTGCGATTCCTGCAGAGCGTTCATTATAAAATATAAAAGATGCCAGGGTCAAAAGGTCTAAGCCCACATGAGCTTGCTCATAGGTGGGTGAAAGACCTTAGGACCCGCCCCGATATGAGCATAAAAGTGGGATGATAATCCCACGATATGCGAATATTGGGTAGGGTGCTATGTGCCAGTGGCACATGTCTAGCACGGACCGAAGCGGAGCGGAGACGTGGGAGTGCGTAGCACGGAACAATCCGTAGGCATCAAAGTCGGGGGCTTTTGACCCCGACATCATATAAAAGAGAATTGCATAAAGCAATCCACAACTGAGATTATTTTAGCAAAGAAGGTGATGCCTTCCAAGAGGAAAATGAAATTTATAAACATTTTTTTGAAAAACGTCCCCGTGCAATCATACGATGGGGATAACTTTCTGAATTTTCAAAAAAGTGTTCAAAAAAATATTTTTCCAAAATGGCAGGCACTAAAGTAAATTTACCTTTCGATGCTGGTTCATTATTGAAAGCCCTTCACTTCATGCCAGCTCTCCGCAGGCTCCGTACTTTCTTCCACCTGTACCTTCTCATATACTACACTTCTTAACTTGTCTTCCGAAAAGTTATCCACTCTTGCCCTGATCCGCAGATCCTGCAGGGTAAAATCGGAAAGCAGATACTGGCTCTCATCCGGCATCACATCAAAAAAGGTATCACAAATGCAGTCACAGTCCTTCATCGTGATATGCTCCGCATAAGACAGCGGTTGGTCCTTCCGATCCTTCAGATCATAATACTGGGTCCAGGGATAAATCTTGAGGAACTCCTTTACCCGGCCTTCGATCTGCTCCACCGTGATATATTCATAGTGCTGCGGGGTGTCCGGCCGCATTTTCAGCCACAACAGTCTCGCTGCCCCCTTGATCTGAATCCTGCGCATGATGATATTGCGGTTATGTACTGATTCCGAACCGCAGGTGAGACACCCATGGCAGAAGCCATAGACACAATCCTCCACCAGAATCCGCTCATTGGAGCCGTTCTCCGGCTGGCTGTCCGCCCAGGGGCCCTTACCGCCCTTCAGCACCACAGAGTCGTCATTGACTTCCATATAACAGCCTTTCACCAACACATCCGTACACACATCGATATCAATGGCATCCGTACTGGGTGCCGCAACAGGACCTGCCGGGGAATAAATATGGCAGGTCAAGTATTTTTCATGGTCACATTTATAAATATGTGTGGTCCAGAAATGGGAATTCTGTAAATTCAGACCGGCGATCCGCACATTTCTGCAGTTGGACAGATAGACCAGCCGGGGTCTCTGACCATCCTTGTTGGTGCCGTTACTCCATTTCCAGCGCAGCCAGCAGGCTTTCCAGGTCTTAAGTCCGTTACCGTCAATAGTGCCCGGTCCGCACATGGTAAATCCATTCAGACCGTCCGCATTGATCAGTGCCGTAAAATACAGGCAGGTCTCTCCCTCGATCCGGGTCTCGGCCAGATCATAATCCGAGATATCATCGCTGCCCTTTAACGTCGCACCGGCGGAAACATAGAGATTCACTCCCTGTTTGAAATAAAGTGCTCCCGTCAGATAGGTTCCCGGCGGCACCACCAGGACACCACCGCCCTCTTCTGCCGCCAGGTCGATCACCTTCTGGATCTCTTTGGTATAAACTTTTCCGTCGTCCCAGATCCCGTACTCTGTGAGGACATAGGGTCTGCCCAGTTCCTCAAGCTCCGGCATCCCTATATCATAAAACCAGTCATCTATGGGAGTTCCGTCCGGGAAATATTCCGTAGGTCTTTCTTTTTCGTTATGCATTCTCTGCCTCCTTTGCGTTCTGCTCCCTCAGAAAACGAACACAGGATTTCCGCCCTGATCGTTATCGTTGGTTATCTGATTTCTTCAAAGGTAGTGTCGTAAGGTGCAATGGTTACCGTACATGCGCCCGCTTCCGTGGGGATGGTGGTGGTCTGCTCGGTGTCACTGTTGTTGATGACTACCAGTTTTTTACTCTCCGGGTAATAAGCACATTCCGTATACAGGTTATCCGTCATATAGCTGCCGGAGGTGCCTTCTCCACCGGCATAACGGATCAGCTGGTACAGCATTCTGGTATTCCACAGGTTCACCTGGAAGGAAGACAGATAGATTCCCAGTCCCTTGCCGAAATGATTCAGTGTGATCAGTGGCTTCCCGCCGTCTGCCAGAAGTACCTGTGCTTTTCCATCCGTCAGATACCGGTTCTCCTTCGCTTCCACATCTGCGCCCTCTGGGATCAGATGCTCAGGATCCGCTGTCTCAAAGGTCCATCTGCCGTGACAGGCTCTTGCGCCGGTGTCCTCGTCAATTCCCAGCACATGTGCCATACGGAAATACGTATCATATCCTTCCACAGCGGAAGGCTCGTTCACACCGATAAAGCAGCCTCCCTCGTGTACCCACTTTGTAAGTGCAGTAACAAGCTCCTTCCAGGCATCCCCGCCGCTCCAGGCGCTTCCGGCTCTACCTGCATTGATTACGACATCTACGTCCTTCAGTATACCATTTTTTACATCCTCAAAGGAAATAAATTTCACATCCACAGGAAGTCCGGACAAAGCTTCGTTGATGTGGATCAGGTCATGCATATAAGTCTCATGAAAGTGTCCGGACAAGGTCCAGGAACGTAAGCTTCCCCAATAATGCAGCACTGCCACACGGGTCTTGATGCGGTAAGGTTCTCCCGCATCGTGGAAGCTGCGGATCAGACGGAACTCATCTGCCACTTTTTCAATATAATCACAGAAATCCGGGAAACCCTCCACCAGATGAAGGTATCCGCCGAGACCGATCCGGTCGATCTTCGCACGCAGCAGGGCACGTCTTACGCTGTTCCAGTATTTTTTCGCATCCAGTGTGGGATTGCCGCCCTCCATGAAAGTCGGAGCACCGCCCAGCCCCACCGGGAACAGATAGGGGTGCAGACGCAGTTCATGTGTAGGCACATCCACGCCCGCACACAGTCTGGCTTCATAACCGGAGAATACACATTTGATCAGTCCGTCAAAACCAAACTCCTGAAATCTGCCATTATAAGGCTCCACGCCTACCCAGCTGTCGTCATAGAAGACATAAGCCTTTTTGCCGTAGGAATGCACCATATCGATCAGCTTCCTGCCGAAGGAAATAACGAAATCATTGATAAATGCCATCCAATCCGCCTTTTTCGCATTGCCAGGCATATGAGTCACATGCAGCTGTCCCTTATTGATAAAATCTTCCGCTGTCATGCGATATCCGTATTGTTTCTCGAACTCCTGTAAAGCAGGAACGCTCACAGTGAAATCATAGGAACCCCAGTCAGAGAACAGATTCCGGTTCCTCTCACTGCTGCCCCAGATCCATACGAAATTGTAGAACATGGAGGTAAAGCGCACCACCGTGGTATCCGGATGGGTCTCACACCAGTGCTTCATCCAGCCCAGCAGATACTCCTGAGTCTCAGGATATCTGGGATCGATCTGCATCAGATGCTCCTTGTCCCAGTGGTTCGTAGTATGATTGTACATAGAGATTTCTTCCCAGATACGATAGGCTAAGAAGCTTACTGTATACTTATGAAAAGGGATGATGCCGCTTAGGGACACGCTTCCCTTCTCTTTGTCATAGCTCCAGTCCGCATTGTCGATCTTCACATTGGTAGTTCTGTCATAAATCTCCCAATATTCCAGACTCTCTGCGCTATCATTGATCCGGAACTGCTCCGCAAAAAAGCTGTCCATCAGTCCGATGGTCAGGGTGTCACTCTCTGCTACCTGGGGCGGTGTGCACAGGAAGGTCTGCTGTAATTTGTCCTGATTCTCCTTTGCCCAGGCATTGTGATCTCTGATAATACAAATGGTAGAATAGATTCCGTAACCGGCATGGGTGATTTCGTCGGAAAGCACGGTCCCATCACTGTCACGGATCACATCTGCTCCCCATTTTTCCGCCATTTTCAGAGTCAGTTCTTCATATCCTGATTCTCCCGGTAAGGTAAAACCACCTTTTCCCATTCTGAGTTCCTCCTCATATTCCTGCTTATTTTTCATTCCTGTCATTTCTTCACTTCTATTTTCCAGTACAATATCTGTCCTGTTACAGCAATTCCTCTTTCAGACACAGTCTGACCACACGTTCCAGCTGCTCTGCCTCAGACAACAGCACCTGATCTCCTGCAGGATCCGGAATGTCCTTGTAGATCTCCGGTTTCTTAGGAACATTGATTTGTCCCACAGGCTCCCATGCGCCGAAACCATCCGTCACGCACTCTGCCAGATAAGCGTAGGCTCTTTCAGAATGACCTTTGCATTTCTCCCGGATCTCCTGTGCCACATATCCTGCCATCTTATAAGCACCGAAGTCATTGGTATGGGTATAGTCCCCGGGGAAAAAGATGGGTTTGGCATCCTGTAAGCCCTTTTCCAACACATATTTCTTGCTGTGGGCATGAAGATCCAGCACCGGAATTCCGTACTGTGCTCCCAGTTCCAGACATACATCCGCGAATTCCTCCAGCAGATCCAGATAAGTCTGATCCCGCAGTCTCCAGGTATTTCTTGCAATGGGTGTCACCAATACCGGATAGACCCCCTTTGCCTGATTTTCTTTGATATAGCGTTGCAGATTCGCCCGGTATCCGCCCTTTGCCTGCAGCCCGGGAAGCTTCTGATCATTATGCCCGAACTGGAAAAACACATAATCTCCCGGCTTGCTGTACTGAGAGATCACCGCATAATGCCCTTCCTTGCGGAAGCTATCGGTAGTCAGTCCGGAGTGGGAATGATTCGACACTGCCACACGTGTGTCAAAATATGCCGGAAGCATCTGTCCCCAGCCACAGTAACAGGTGCCTGGATAATAGGGATAATCTCCGGGCTGATCTGTCACTGTGGAATCTCCCGCCAGATAAACCGTAGGACCGTTCACCTCTTCTACCGTAAGAGCACTGATCCTTGGTCTGTCCGCCAGTACTGCAATATCCACAGTCTTATCCGCAAAAATCCGGGAATAACCCACAGGTACAATATCGCAGACATTTGTAATCATTGTATAAGTGAACTCTCCGGCTCCCACTGTGCCATGAAAAGCCAGCCGTCTTCTTCCGGTGAAGATCAGTATCTCTCCCATTTCCTCTTCTGATCGGATGGTCAGGGTGATCCTGTAGTTCCCCTGTCTGGGTACATCTACCTTGAAGATCAGCGGAATCCTCCTGGGTGAGCCAGACATCGGTTCTCCCGACTGCCTCTCCAACGCTGCCACTTCTTCCGCAGAATCCAGATAGCAGCCGTTCTCATCTTCCTTCAGGAAGGACAGCTGTTCGTTTTGATACCAGTACATCGTATCAAAAGAGGAATTCAGTTCCCGGATCTGCAGCAACTTCTGCTCTCTTCTGTTTTTTTCTGTTACAAAACCGTAACCTTTGCCCGGCTGATAGAGGTCTTCGCTGCCCACATCGATCAGATTGGCTGTTCCTCCATCCTTTCCGAACAGGAAATTCCTGCGAAACATCTATAACGCACCATCCTTCTCAATATCATCGGAAATTAACAAGGTTGCAAAGAAGGAAAGTGCCAGTCCCTGTCCCCATCCCTGAATATACGCCTTGGGAATGCCTCTGTATCCTTCCTTGTCTCTCATGACGGCAGTTCCGCCGGAGACATTCATCACCTTACCATCCTCGCTGACATTGGCAAGCAGGCCCTTGATGGCCTTGTTGATATATTTGCTGTGTAAAGGATTGCCTCTGGTCAGCATTGCTGCGGCAATTCCTGCAGATGCGGAAATCTCTTCATAAGATTCCGGATCATCCACTACGGTTCTCCACAATCCATTCTCCGTCTGGTATACCTTCAGGGCTGCCAACTGCTCATTTAAGGAGCCGGCCACATCGATATACTTCGGATACAGATAGCACTGAGGCAGAATACCGCCTACCTGCGACATGGTAAATGCTGCCCAGGCATTGGCTCTTCCCCAATAGATGCCGGACATATGATCTCCGGCAATATTGTCATAGCCGTGATACCAGAGTCCACTGCTTGGATTCTGTAAATATTTGATATGCCAGTAGTACTGGTTCAAGGCATCATCGATCAGTTCTTCATCGTGTTCCATCACGCCCACACGCAGCATCAGGAACGCTGCCATGAACAAAGTGTCACACCAGCACTGCTCCGGGAAATCGTTGTTGGCAGATACGGTGTGCTGCAATACATGATCTCCGAAACGCAGGGCATCTTTTCTTAAATAAGCGATCTTGCTCATAAGAATGTCATGATACTGCTGCTCTCCGGTGGCCTGGTATAAGGTGATCAGGCAATGTCCCATGGCACAGGCGTTTACTGTCCATACCTTGGGCAGTCCCAGATCGATCAGTTCGTCGATACGATCCTTTAACAGATCCAGATATTCCTTCTTGCCTGTCTTCTCATAGGCATCGCTGATTCCGTAATATGCCACACCACAGGGCCAGTCCCAGGTGAGATCCATATTCATAGTCTTTTTGACGATCTTGTCAATGACTCCCTCTATTTCTTTCTTATCATATTCCAGTTTTAACATAGCTCCTCCATTTCTGCCTTTTGGCTCTTTATATTCTTTTCCCACAGTTGTTTTTATTGTAAAACAGTCGGTCGGAAAAGGACATAAAGTAACTTCGCCCTATAAATATTATCAAATGTTCTTACGAATGCAAGCATTCGACGCCCATTGAATAATATTTACATGGCTCTGAATAGTTGCATTTTTAATATAGCCCCCAAGCCATTCATGCCTGGGGGCTGTATGTACTTCCTGTAATAAAACTTTTTACTTACTGAAGTCTGGTGGTGTTACCTGCATCCAGAGCAGCCTGTCTCTCATCGATAACTTCCTGATAACCTGCATCCAGGTACTTCTGGCTCAGTTCTTCATACAGAGAATCGAACTGGTCCTTAGGGCACATGGTCAGCTTGTCACGGTACTCAGTATACAGATCATACAGCGTCTGGTTGTACTCGGTAACAGCATCGATAGCGGTTGCAAACAGACAGTCGGAGTTAGCCTTGCCTGCTTCATAGATAGCAACCTGTCCGTTGTAGTTAGCCAGGATCTGATCATAGAAGTCCTGAGGAATACCCTGAGGGGTAACTGCCTGGATATCTTTCTCGATAGATCCGAGGGTCTTAACTGCGGTTACTGCACACCAGTAGTCTACGTTGTTGTTGTGTCCCTGCTGCTCAGCCAGACCGGTCTGATCTGCTACTGCTACGGGATCGCCGTTATCATCATAATTGAAGTTCACGCCTTCGATACCCCACTGCATAGTGAACAGATTCTCGGGCTGGTTCAGCCACTCAAGGTACATCATAGCTGCCTTTACTTCATCCTCGGTAGCATCGTTAGCGAAGCCAATCATCATACCGAAGTTGGTTCCGGGTCTGTAAGAAGCGGAAGATCCCCAGGTCTCATCCTGTGTCCAGGTGGAAGGAGTCACTGCTACTGCCAGCTTGGCATCGGGGTTAGCATCATAGAAGGAGTTCAGTACGTTCATGCTGGAGGAGATATATCCGGTCCAGGTAAATGCTTCACCGTTGATGAAGTCTGCCTCTGCCTCGGAAGCATCTCTCAGATAGTACTCAGGATTGTAGTAACCATCGTTGTACAGCTCGTTCTCCCATTTTAAGAATCTCTTCTGAGCCTCGGTGGACAGAGCGGGGATCTGGTAGTCACCGGTGGTTGCCCATGTGGTCTCATCCTGAGGATAATCTCTGTAACCATAGTTCTGGTCAATACCTGCGCCGCTTACTTTCTTACCGCTTAAAGGATACTGATGGCCGTTCTCAACCAGTTTTGCATACAGCTCTAACAGCTTGGTGTTGTCGCCAACGGGATACTCAGAGAAGCCAGCTTCTTCCAGCCAGTCCTGACGATAGAAAGTGCACCAAGTATAAGTGGTGTTACCGTAAGGTCTGTAACCGAGTACCAGATAATCTTCATCATCCAGCTTGGTGTAAGCATCGTTGCCGTGCTCTACCATGGTCTCCCAGTAAGTAGGAGCGATCTGCTTGAACTCTTCTACATCGTAGGTCTGCAGATAGCCGTCTGCCTGCCAGCTTGCCAGCTTATCATAGTCATATTCCATACAGATGGTAGGAAGGCTCTGGCTTGCTGCCAGCATAGCGTAATCAGTCATAACGTCGCTACGGGTAATTCCTACATATTCTACCGTGATGTTGTACTTATCACCGAAGTTCTCCTGTACCCAGTTGGTCCAGTAGTTGTTCTCTACATCAGAGCATCCGTTTCCGGAAGAACCACGATCGTATACGGGGATCTGCAGAGTAACATTGTCTGCGAAAGCCTCCCATCCGTCAATACCTGCTACTGCTGTGGATGCTCCTGCATCTGTGCTTGCTGCAGAACTCTCTGCTACAGATTCCTTTGTTCCGGCATCTGCGGTTGTGTTGTCCGCACTGCTGCCGCATCCGGTCAGAGTGCTCATTGCCATAGCACCAACAAGTGCTGTTGCCATTACCTTCTGAAGAGTATTCTTCTTCATAAATCAATCCTCCTTAAAAATTATACATAGTTTTATGTGTACCCCCGGTTTTGGGGAAAACTAACTTGGTTGTTTTGTTCCTTTTAACTTTTAGCCCTTAACTGCTCCGATCATGGTACCCTGTACGAAGTACTTCTGCAGGAAAGGATAAATAATAATGATAGGAATTGTTACAAACATGATACTTGCTGCCTGTAATACTTCGGGAGTGGACTGGATCGCACTGCCGGTATCTGCCAGGGAGGAAGTCTGTGCTTCTGCTGCGGATGCTACCAACTGATATAACTTGTACTGGATCAGCTTCAGGTTAGCACTCTTGGTGTAGTACATGTTGTCTGCGTAAGAGTTCCAACGGCCTACGGCGTAGAACAGAGACAACGTTGCCAGGATCGGTTTGGACAGCGGTAATACGATCTTGCTCAGGATCTGGAAGTTACTTGCGCCATCCAGGAAAGCGGATTCCTCTAAGCTGTCGGGAATCGTACTCTGGAAGTAGTTCTTCATGATCAGCATGTTGTACGGGGAATAGATCAGAGGTAAGATCAACACCCACATGGTATCCAGCACATGCAGCTTCTGATATAACAGGTAGCTGGGAATGATGCCGGCACTGAAGTACATCGGTACCATCAGCAGGAAAGTCAGTAACTTTTTGCCCTTCAGTCTCTTCTTGGAAAGAGGATAAGCGGCACAAGTACATACCAGCATTCCCAGAGCGGTGAAGATCACGGTAACGATCACCGAGAAGATCATGGAGTAGGTCATGGAGTTATCTGCAAATACCTTCTTGTAAGCATCGAAGGTGATGTCTTTGGGCCAGAAGTAAACGCTCTTGGACATTACTGCGGTATTACCGGATATGGATTTTACTGCTACATGTAAGAACGGTAATACACAGCTGGCGCAGAGGATGACGATCACTGCCATCATGACGAAATCACTGATGCGGAATTTGTTGACCGCATGTGCTCCGCCTGCGGAGGTAGATTCTTCATTAATATTAACTTCTTTTTTCTTCATCTCTCTCACCTCCTACAGTAATCCGTCTTCGCCAAGCTTCTTTGCGAATTTATCAGATAACAGAACCAGGATCAATCCGATCAATGACTGGAACAGACCAACTGCGGTCGCCGCACTGAATTTTCCGGCTCCAATACCTTTGTTGTAAATGTAGACAGCCAGCTGATACTGGAAGTCCTTGACCTGTGAATTTTCTAATGCGGTCAGACGCTCTAAGTTACTTCCCATGACACGTCCGAGGTTCAGGATCAGCAGTGTTACTACTGTGCTCTTGATACCGGGAAGTGTGATATGCCACATTCTCTTCCAACGGTTCGCTCCATCGATCATGGCTGCTTCGTACAATTCTCCGTTGATACCGGTGATCGCTGCCAGGTAGAGGATCGTGCCCCATCCCATCGTCTGCCATACACCGATCAGCAGATATGTAATTGCCCAGTGCCATTTCTCATTCAGGAAAGGAATTCCTTCGGAGATCACTCCCAGGTTGGTCAGCAGAATGTTCACCAGACCGGAGTTCGGACGGAACATTGTCATGGCTACGCTTCCGATGATGGCCCAGGAAAGGAAGTGCGGCAGATACAGGATCGTCTGGGACACTTTCTTGAATCTCGGATATCTTAATTCATTCAGGATCAGTGCCAGAATGATCGGCATTGGGAAACCGATGATCAGATCCGCCAGGTTAAACACTATGGAGTTGCGAAGTGCTCTCATGAAATCGGCATCCTTGAATATCTTAACGAATGTCTTCATGCCCACCCATTCGCTGCCTGCATATCCCTTCGCCGGTTTATAATCCATAAAGGCCATCCGCAATCCCGGGTATGCTCCGTAACTGAATACAAATACCATAATCAGTGGAAGCAGTAACAGCAGATACAATTGCCAGTCTCTTTTAAAAGCTTGTTTCCACGTGGTTTTCGTTTTCACTCCCACCACATTGGCTGCATTCTT